>Ga0164296_1001532_pt1 | contig 24367 bp, 23 predicted proteins | sample GEODES057metaG_FD_113533 | JGI IMG/M metagenome (GOLD analysis project Ga0164296, IMG submission 113533) | Dystrophic lake water microbial communities from Trout Bog Lake, Wisconsin, USA - GEODES057 metaG | ecosystem: Environmental > Aquatic > Freshwater > Lake | place: USA: Trout Bog Lake...
CATTGAATAAGGACCTGAAGGTTGCTCAGCATAATGAATGATCACATCCGGCTTGCAATGTTGAACCACTCGATTTAGGGCACAGGCGTCAGTGCAGTCAATGATCTCAACGTTGATATCTAAGCCTGTTGCTGCCTTAAAGATTGCGCTGCGCTCAAGCAAATTGGGTGTCGATATCAGGGCTTCAGACTGCGTTTCTTCAGCAAGGGTACGCCGCAAGTAATTATCAACAGCCGTCACTCGATGACCTTTGCTTGCAAAGCGCATTGAGGTCGGCCATCCTAGGTAGCCGTCACCACCTAGAATTAAAACGTTCATAAAAGCTCTGACTTGATTAGATACTGGCGCAAAGCCTCTGTTGAGAGTGGTGCGCCAAGGTCTGAGCTATAAGGCGCATCGACTAATTTATGAGCGCCTTTCTCGTAGCTGTAGTCGATGTCTTTATATACAGATGTAAAGGCAGGCTTCACTACATAATAATTTTTTAGTTCTATTGCGCGACGAGTTTCGTCTGCACTCAATAATTCCTCATAGAATTTTTCGCCAGCTTTGGCGCCAACTATTTGAATCTTTATCTTTTTAGGATCGTGCCCATATTTGGGGGCCAATACGTTGATCATGACGCGCGCTAGATCAATGATTTTAATTATCGGCATTTTAGTTACAAAGACTTCTCCGCCTTTGGATAAAGCCATGGCGTCAGTAATAATTTTGATTGACTCTTTTGGAGTCATCACAAAACGGGTCATGGCTTCATCGGTTAGTGTGACTGGACCGCCAGCCGCAATTTGCTCTTTAAAGATTGGGATGACTGATCCGTGCGATCCAAGTACATTACCAAAACGCACGGAGCTAAAAACGGGCCCTTCGACGTGCTTAAGCGTACTTAGTGCAGTTACCATGCGCTCACCAAGCAGCTTGGTCGTCCCCATTACGTTGGTTGGGTTGACGGCTTTGTCTGACGATGTGAAAAGCACACGTTGCACGGATCGACTGGAAATTGCCGCTTCTAGAACGTTTTGTAAACCGTTTATGTTGGTGCTGATCGCATCGCGAGGGGAGCGCTCACAAAGCAAAACATGTTTGAGTGCAGCGGTATGAATCACGAACTGCATTTCTCTAAATTGGTACAGCATCTTTTCTCGGTCACGAACATCACCAAGAAATAGTTGAACATTATCGTGTTTTTGGTATTTCTCAAACATTGATGCGACGACACTTTCGTTCGTATCCACCCCTCTGATAACAGAGGGCTTTTGTTTGATCAACATCGATACAAGCTCTTGGCCGATGGTGCCGCCAAAGCCTGTAATGAATACTTTTTTACCAGTAAAAATGCTCGCCATTGCGCCTCAATTTGATCAATGCACGATAACAGTTGATCTAGTGCTGGCACATTATTGCTGATATTGGTGATAGATGTAATGGCTTGCAGCGAAATTCTGTTACTTTTTGTTGCGGCTTTAGGTAACTAAACGTGTGCGTAAACGGAATTTGATAAGGCTTAGCTGTCGGCTGACAGTAAGCTGAACGTTTCGTGGAGTGGTAATCCCATTACGCCGCTGTAACTTCCATTGAGACTGGAAATAAATGCACCGGCAAAACCTTGAATTCCATAACCACCTGCTTTGCCAAATGGCTCACCTGTGCGGATGTAATTTTCAATATTTTGTTGCGATAATTTAGAGAATGTTACATCTGACACAGAAAGGGCTTGTTTGATACCAGTATCTGTCATGAGGGCGACAGCCGTGAATACTTGATGAGTTCGTCCCGATAACTGCGTCAGCATATGTTCTGCATCAATAGCATCGATCGGTTTGCCAAGAACTAAATCACCTAGCGCGACGGTGGTATCAGCAGCCAATATCGGATAGGCTTGTTTTGTCTGGTTTCTTACTTGATCACTTAACCACGTTTGAGCCCATATTGCTTTATCGAGTGCGGTTCGTCTCACGTAGTCAATTGGCGCTTCACCCGCAAGTCTCGGTTCGTCTTCGCCAGGAGGTGGGGGCACAGCTAATACCTCGTGCACTACGCCAATTTGTAGTAACAATTCGTGGCGTCTTGGACTTGCAGATGCTAAATATATCTTTGGATACTTGTACATATCCTCATGCTCGATGGTAAGGATGATTATTCAGTAGTGACCAAGCTCGGTAAATTTGTTCAATTAGCATAACCCTCACCATGGGATGAGGCATGGTCAGTGACGACAGGCGAATCAAGCTCTGGCAGTTTGCTTTAAGCGTATCATCCAAGCCGTCGGGTCCCCCGATAATAAGCGCCACGGTATCGCCCTGATCGTGCCAACTGCTGATTTGATCCGTAAAGCGTTTTGTCGACAGATCCTTACCGTGTTCGTCAAGCGCGACTTTGATGCAATGTTCGGGGATGGCAGCTTCTATCCGCTTTGCTTCAGCGGCCATCATTTGTGCAGGTGTTTTCCCGGTGGTCCTTGGTTCTGGTTTGATTTCCTTCAGCATAATCGGCCAGTCAACGGGTAATCGTTTTTGATAATCGTTCCATGCAGTTTCAACCCAGTCAGGCATGCGGTGACCGACTGCAATAATTGTTATCTTCATAGACGAGAACTGCTGAGTGCTTAGCGTGTTGCTACTTTGCTGGAGCGACTTGCTGCACGACGACCTGTCGGTGCTTCTCTGGCTGCCATTGGATCGAAGCTATGATCGATAGGCGCTACTGTACCTTTCGTTGATTCAGGCAGGAGCTTGAGCCTGACAGGCTTGTCTCCCCAAACTTCCTCCAGATTGTAATAGGCTCGGATAGCCGGTTGCATAATATGAACAACGATGTCGCCGATGTCGACCAAGACCCATTCACCTGTCTCTTCGCCTTCTATAGCAACTATTTGCAGTCCAAGACTTTTCACTTTTTCTGAAACGCTGGAAGCAAGTGCCCGCGTTTGTCGATTTGACGTTGCAGAGGCAATGACTACTCTATCGAAAAGACTCGTGAGGTGGGTGGTGTTAAAGACTTGAATATCTTGCGCTTTGACATCCTCTAGCGCATCCACGACCGCGCGTTGTTGTTTTGTAATATCCATGTTTGGTTGCAATTCCTGTCAGATCTTTTGCTGTTTGTATAGCCCGTGGATCATGATGTAATTCGCCACGGGTGCTGTGATTAGGCCGCTGGTCGATTGACCTCTGGCAATTCGTTGTCTGATACCGTTAGCCGATATGTCCATCGGGTCAAAGGTTAAATGCACAAGTTGTTTGCCATTTTCGCTGAGCCATTTCGCGAGGTCTGCAGGTGGGTTGGGATCGGATCCTGGTCTTTGTGCCACGACCAGAGTGACGCGATTTACCACGTCTTGCCAGCGATGCCATGTGCAGAAATTAACGAGTTGATCTGCCCCTAAAATCCAGAAATATTCTGGACCTGTTGGCATAGCTTCAAGGGTTTCTATCGTGTAGGTTGGGCCATTTCGCTCAATTTCAATAGAGTTGATCACCAAACCGGGCGTATTCCCCAAAGCAAGGTTAAGCATGGCGAGCCGCTGCGCCGGTGTGGCACCTAGGGGGGCTCTTTGCCAAGGTTGACCAGCCGGAATGAGTTGTACCTGATTTAACCCGAGTGTCGATAGCGCCGTGCGAGCAAGCGCAAGATGCGCGCTATGCACCGGATCAAAGCTACCACCGAATAGGCCGATTCGCATTAAACCCAGTCACGCGGTGTCAAGTAGGAGTGCAAGGCTGCCTCCGGGGTGTCAGATGCCGCATGCCAGTTGTATTTCCAAGTTGCCATAGGTGGCATGGAAAGTAAAATAGATTCGGTTCTTCCGCCCGATTGCAATCCAAACAGCGTGCCCCTGTCAAATACGAGGTTGAATTCAACGTAACGGCCACGCCGGTAGGACTGGAAGTCTCTCTCACGGTCGGTAAAAGCGAGCGTGCGGCGTTTCTCTACTATGGGCATGTATGCTTTTAAGAAGGCGTCGCCAACCGATCTGGTCAGGGAAAATGACTCGTCAAAGCCAGGTGTGCTGAGGTCGTCGTAAAAGACACCGCCCACACCTCGAGTTTCCTTCCGATGTTTGAGGTAGAAGTATTCATCACACCATTTCTTGTAGCGGGCGTAGGTGTCTGAGCCAAATGGCGCAAGTGCATTCTTACAGACTTGATGGAAGTGTCTGGCATCTTCTTCGAAGGCGTAATAAGGGGTGAGGTCCATGCCCCCACCGAACCAAAATACATCTTGTTGGTTGGTGCTAAGACTTGCTTTGGCCACGAACATGCGAACATTCATGTGTGTGGTCGGGATGTAGGGGTTGCGAGGATGCAAGACCATTGATACACCCATCGCTTCCCAAGGGCGACCAGCTAGTTCTGGTCGATGAGCACTCGCCGACGGCGGTAGAGTGTTACCCATCACATGGCTAAAGAGAACGCCAGCACGCTCAAACAATTCGCCCCCTTCGATCAGGCGAGACAAACCGCCACCGCCCTCTTCGCGATCCCATTTGTCAGCTAAGAATGCTTGGCCGCCAGCAGTCTCCAGCGCACTGACAATGCGTTGTTGCAAGTCTAGTAAATAAGATTTCACCGCTTCGGTATTAACGCAGTTAGTAGCAGACAATTAGTTTTTCTCCAATGCTCGCCAGCCGATGTCTCGCCTGTATTGCGCGCCGTCGAAGTGAATTGCGTCAACTGCCTGATATGCCTTTTTCTGTGTCGCGCTAACCGTGTCGTCCAGAGCTGTTACACAAAGTACTCGGCCTCCAGAGGTTTGGAGCATCTGGTCTTTGATCGCTGTGCCAGCGTGAAAAACTACGCAGTCACCTTGCGCTTCCGGTATGCCTGTGATGACGTCCCCAAGTCTCGGAGTTGCCGGATAATTCGCACTTGCCATTACTACGCCTAATGCAGTACGAGGATCCCAATCTATTTTGGTTTGATTCAACGTTCCGGCAATCGCGTGTTCGAATACGTCAGCCAAGTCGCTTTTGACTCTCATCATGATCGGTTGAGTTTCGGGATCGCCCATCCGGCAATTGAATTCTAGAACTTTGATGGGCCTGCCAGCGTCATCGCCGTCTCCAATCATGAGACCCGCGTATAGAAAACCAGAGTAGGGAATACCATCAGCTTGCATTCCCTTGATAGTTGGTTTAATGACTTCGCGCATGACGCGATCATGAATAGCAGGCGTCACCACGGGTGCTGGAGAGTAGGCACCCATGCCGCCCGTGTTTGGACCTTGATCTGCATCCATTAGCCTTTTGTGATCCTGACTAGATGCGAGGGGAAGAATGTGCTCGCCATCACACAACACGATAAAGCTCGCTTCCTCGCCCAGTAGGCACTCTTCGATGACAACTCGTGCCCCAGCTGCACCTAATGAACCATCACCAAGCATAGCGTCAACAGCTTCGTGCGCTTCGCTCGCTGTGGTCGCGACTACCACGCCTTTGCCCGCTGCTAGGCCATCAGCTTTAATAACAATAGGAGCGCCTTTCTTGTCGATATAGCGGTGAGCTGCCGATGGTTCAGTAAATGTTTGGTATTCTGCCGTCGGAATTGCATGGCGAACCATGAAGGCCTTCGCATAGTCTTTCGAGCTTTCTAGTTGGGCTGCTGCGCGCGTTGGGCCGAAAATCTTTAAGCCTTGGCTGCGAAAAATATCCACGATACCTTGGGCAAGCGGCGCCTCCGGTCCTACTATAGTGAAAGCCACATCATTTTGTTTGACAAAATCAGCTAGCGCCGCAGGGTCGCTTAAGAAAACATTGGAAGCCCGAGCCATTGTGGCTGTCCCACCATTACCCGGGGCGACATAGACATGACTCACTCTGGTTGATTGCAAGAGTCGCCAAGCAAGAGCATGTTCGCGGCCGCCAGAGCCAATGACAAGAAGTTTCATATTTATTATTCCTGCTCATCCATTAGCGCGTTACTGTAAACCTCTTGCACATCATCAAGATTTTCTAGTGCATCTAAAAGCTTCTGCATTTTGAGCGCGTCTTCACCAGTTAGCTCGACTTCGTTTTGAGGTTTCATCACTATGTCGGACATCTCGGGTTGCAGACCAGCGGCTAATAGGGCATCTTTCACCTTGGTGAAAGATGAGCTCGCGCAGATTACTTCTACTACGCCTTCTTCGTCAGTGGTGACATCGTCGGCACCAGCCTCAAGTGCGGCCTCCATAACGGCATCCTCTGAGGTTCCGGGCGCAAAAATAAAGTGTCCACAGTGGTTGAACATGAAGGCAACGCTACCTTCTTGACCGAGGTTGCCGCCATGTTTTGAAAACGCGTGTCTGACTTCGGCCACGGTTCGTACGCGATTGTCAGTCATGCAGTCAACCACAACGGCTACACCCCCTATGCCGTAACCTTCATATCTAATTTCCTCGTAGTTAGAGCCATCCGCACCTCCTGCACCACGAGTGATTGCCCGTTGAATATTGTCTTTGGGCATGTTGGCATCCATGGCCTTATCCCAGGCTAGGCGCAGCCTCGGATTTGCATCTGGATCAGCTCCTCCAGCACGAGCCGCCACGGTGATTTCCCGAATGATTTTGGTCCAGAGTTTGCCTCGTTTCGCATCCTGGCGGCCTTTACGGTGCTGAATGTTGGCCCATTTACTGTGTCCAGCCATAATGTTCTTGTGCTTAATGAATAGTATTGATTAATTGGGCATTTTACCTTGCCCCGATATACACTTGCTCTATGTGAGTTATTTGTTTTATACCCTTATTCCCTAGGAGCATCCATGAGCAATCTAGTTAAAGCGATCCGTATTGAGCAACACGGTGGCCCAGAAGTGCTAAAACTTGTCGAGATCGAGGTCGCAGCCCCTGCTGATAACGAAGTTACCATCAAGCAACATGCTGTTGGGCTTAACTTCATTGATATTTATTTCCGTACGGGTCTCTACAAGGCACCTTTGCCGCATGGACTAGGGTTTGAAGGAGCCGGAGAGGTGGTCGCTGTTGGTAAAAAAGTGAAGCGGTTCAAAATTGGTGATCGGGTGGCTTACGGCCAAAGCCCCATAGGCGCCTACGCGCAGGTTCGCAACGTTCCCGAGGCGCAAGTCGTATCTTTGCCCAAGGGTATCTCATATGAAGAAGCTGCCGCCATGATGCTCAAAGGGTTAACGGTGCAGTATCTTTTCCGTCAAACTTATCGTTTACAAGGTGGAGAGACTATCTTGTTCCATGCCGCTGCAGGTGGTGTGGGGCTCATTGCGTGCCAATGGGCCAAGGCGCTTAAAGTCAAGCTCATCGGCACAGTTTCAAGTCCCGAGAAAGCCGCACTCGCCAAAGCACATGGTGCCTGGGAGGTTATCGACTATTCCAAAGAAAATGTTGCACAACGAGTGCTTGAGCTGACGAAGGGCAAAAAGTGCCCCGTTGTTTACGACGGCGTCGGCAAGGACACTTGGGAGACATCACTCGATTGCCTACAGCCACGGGGTTTAATGGTGAGCTACGGCAATGCCTCCGGTTCAGTTGACGGAGTAAGCCTCAATACGTTGGCAGCGAAAGGGTCAATTTTTGTGACCCGTCCTACCTTGGGTACTCACGTCAACACCGCAGAGAAAATGCAAGCTGCGGCAGATGATTTGTTTTCTATGGTTCTTAAGAAGAAAATCAAGATACGCATTGATCAGCGATATCCGCTCGAACAGGCAGGTGTGGCACAGGCCGCTCTAGCGTCACGCAAGACTACCGGTGCGACGGTATTTACGCTTGATTGATGAAACAGACTCGCTCTAGCGGCCTCGCGTCGCTGCCAGAGCAATAGACCATGCCCCGGTATCAGTTGTTTAAGCTGGCCGGGGCTTTTTTTGCTAGCCTTCGGCGTGATATTTAGTCACACGCTCCACTTCGTTTTTTGAACCAAGCACGACACCGACTCGCTGATGAAGAGTGGTTGGCTGGATGTCAAGAATTCGTTGGTTTCCGTCAGTCGCAGCACCTCCTGCCTGTTCCACCAACATACTCATGGGATTGGCTTCATACATGAGCCGCAGTTTGCCGGGTTTATTGGGTTCACGAGAGTCCCAAGGGTACATAAATACACCACCCCTGGTCATGAGGCGATGTACGTCCGCGACCATCGAGGCTATCCAACGCATGTTGAAATCTTTACCTCTGGGTCCAGTTTTACCGGCCAAGCATTCGTCTATGTAACGTTTAACTGGAGGGGCCCAATGTCTCATATTAGACATGTTGATGGCGAATTCTTTTGTGTCCTCGGGTATGGTCATGTTCTCGTGTGTGAGAATCCAAGAACCCATTTCCCTGTCAAGCGTAAAGCCCACTACACCTTGTCCAATTGTGAGTATTAGCATGGTCTGAGGGCCATATACAGCGTAGCCAGCACAAACCTGTGTGTTGCCTGGTTGCAAGAAATCCTGCTCCGTGACCTCTCTGCCAGAGGCACTAGCCGGTGCTCTCAATACCGAGAAGATTGTGCCGATAGAGACGTTGACGTCGATGTTTGACGAGCCGTCCAAGGGATCAAACAATAAAAGAAATTCTCCTTTCGGATAACGATTCGGGATGAGGTGGATCGTTTCCATCTCTTCGGATGCCATTGCCGCTAAGTGTCCACCCCATTCATTCGCCTCCAGTAGTACTTCATTGGACATCACATCCAATTTTTTTTGCACTTCGCCTTGTACGTTCTCGCTCTCGAGGCTACCTAGGACGCCTCCAAGTGCGCCTTTGCTGACCGCATGGCTAATCGTCTTACATGCTCGTGAAACGATTTCGATGAGCAGGCGCACCTCAGCCTCGAGGGCGTGCGCTGCGCGCTGTTGTTCAACGAGGTATTGCGTCAAAGTTTTGCGTTTCATGTGTGTTGGAAGTGAGTGTTGGTTAACGTTTAATTAGTTGAATCAGAGCGATAGCGCTTTACTGACAATCTCAAGTGTATTGCGAGAAAGGCCTTTGTGGGAGGCGACCCTCTCAAGTTGTAATCGCATTGCATTTTTTGCCGAAGGGATGAAGCGACCCCACTGATCCATACATCGAGCCAATCGGGCGGCGATCTCCGGGTTTATGTTGTCGAGTGCAAGCACTTGTTCAGTCCAAAATTCGTAGCCACTGCCGTCTTGCGCATGAAATCCAACCGTATTTTGCAAGCAGAAAGCGAAAATTACTGACCGTGCACGGTTGGGATTGCGAAGCGTGAATGCAGGATGCGCCATTAATGCTCGAATCGTTTCAACAGTGGCGTGGGGCGCGGTAGCCTGTACTGAAAACCACTTGTCGATTACCAAGTTTTCTTGCTGCCAGCTTTCATAGAAATCTGTCAGGATATCGTGTGTTAACTGATGACCTGAGCTGTGCGCCAGGCAAGTTAGCGCAGCGAGTCGATCGGTCATGTTCGTAGCGTCGATGTATTGTTGCTTTGCAATGCTCGCGAAATTTGTGTGACCCGTAGCGGTCAGGTAGCCAAGCGACATATTTTTAAGTGCCCGCTTTCCCGCAGGGCCAGGCTGAGGGCTGTAAGCCTCTGGTGTCTGATTTTGTTGGTACAAGGTAAGGAGTTGATCACTCAGGGATACGCCAATTTGTTTACGTAGTTCAAGCCGCACTTGTCCAATTGCGCAGGCATCCATGGGATCCATACGCTCGAGCAGCACACGTTCGGTCGGCAAGGCCATTGAGCGCGCTTTGTAACCCGAGTCGAGATCCGGATCGAGCGCGAGCGCTTGCCATACGGCAATCATAGTTGCGTCGATGGTACCGATTGAGCCTTGCTTGCGCCAATGCGCTGCTGCTGTCAATATTTTGCGTGAAGCCAGTTCTTGGCCCGCTTCCCAGCGGGTAAAGGCATTGTTATCGTGAGCTGATAGAAGCGCAAGGTCCGTATCGCTGTATTTGTAGTCGACGATAACAGGTGCGGAAAAATCTCTGAGAATCGACGGCACGGCGTTAGTTGACGTGGTTTTGAAATGCCACGTGTTTGAGCGTTCGGTAAGCTCAAGCAGCTGCGTTTGTGCTTTGTTACCTTCATACTCAACCGTCACCGCCTGACCCGCCGCATCAATTAGTCCAAATTTCACGGGTATATGAAAATCTAGCTTTTCCTTGTCGTATTGCTTCTCCACGCCGACCGGCGGGCACGATTGACTTAGCGTAAGCGATAAAGTCCCTCCCGCTTGATCCCGGTTAATGGTTACCGCAAGACGGGGTGTGCCCGCCTGGCTGTACCAACGCCGGAAAATGTCTAGGGACGCTGCTGGGATTTTTTGTTGATAGGCAAATTCCATTGCGTTGACGAAATCATCGCAAGTGACTGCTTGCCCGTCGTGGCGCCGAAAATATTCATCCATCCCCGCTCTGAAAGTGGTCTCACCCAAAAGCGTGTGAAGCATCCTGATTACTTCGGCGCCTTTCTCGTAGACAGTGGCAGTGTAAAAATTACCTATTTCTTGGTAGCTCTCCGGTCTGATAGGATGCGCCATGGGGCCGCTGTCTTCTGGGAACTGACTATTTCTTAACGCGACGACATCATCAATGCGTTTGATGGCTCGAGCACTTTGCGCAGCTTTTTCACTTAGACCTTGTGCCATCATGTCAGAAGTGAACTCCTGATCTCTGAATACGGTGAGACCCTCTTTGAGACTGAGTTGAAACCAGTCTCTGCAGGTCACTCGATTACCTGTCCAGTTGTGAAAGTATTCATGACCGATTACGGCCTCTATTGCCTGGAAATTGCCATCCGTGGCCGTTGCTGGGTCGGCTAAAACGTAGGCAGCATTGAAAATGTTCAATCCCTTGTTTTCCATTGCTCCCATGTTGAAATCTCTTGCTGCCACGATCATGAAGCGATCCAGATCGAGTTCGAGGCCAAACCTGGTTTCATCCCATCGGAGCGATCGTATCAGGCACTCCATCGCCCAGATCGTTCGGTTTTCACTGCCTGGGTCGCTGTAGATCTGCAATAGAACTTCACGTTTGCTTTTTGTCTGTACGTATTGCTCCCTGCATACGAAAACGCCTGCTACTAATGCAAATAGGTAACAAGGTTTAGCGAAAGGATCGTGCCAGATCGCTTCGTGTAGGTTCCCCGCGAGATCGTTTTGGGCGATGAGATTGCCATTGGATAGCAGTACGGGATAGCGGCTTTTGTCAGCACGCAAGGTTACTGAATAAATCGACATCACGTCCGGTCTGTCGGCAAACCAACAAATTTTGCGAAAACCTTGCGCCTCACACTGCGTAAAAAAACTGGAGCCAGAGACGTAAAGCCCCATTAAACTGGTGTTTTCTGCTGGACAGCAGGTGCTAATAATTTCGAGCGTTGCCTCTTGAGGTAAGTCCCTAATGGTGAGAGTTTCGTCGTTAAGGGCGTATTGCGCTTGGTCTAGGGTTGCGCCGTTTACTTTGATGCTTTCTAATTTCAGGTCTTGACCATCCAGTATTAGGTCTGCGGTGCTGGATATTTCTGGGCGGCGAACGACGCGCATCGTTGCCACGACTCGGGTCAATTGCAAGTCCAAGTCAAAAGCTAGTGTGACCTCTGGTATGAAAAAGGGGTAAGGTTGATAATCTGCCCTTAAAATCGTGATGCCTGTTTCGCTACGCATGGGTGTTTTAAACTGTCTATGTTGAATTGCCGTGAGTCATTAAGAGCGCCGCAACTTACATGTTTAGGCTTTTGTATAGTAATCGGTTGATTGCATAAATCAAACTGGTGTACAACGCGCCCGGTTTTGCAACATTTTTTGAATAAAAGCAGAGATAAAAATATGAAGATTTCGATTAATTTCAGAAATGTTTTGACAGCATTTCTAGTTTTTGTGGCGTATTTGGGTCTTTCTAAAAATGTATTGGCAGAAATACCTGCAGCACTTTCTGGCAAACAAATAAAAGTAATCGTGCCGCAAACAGCGGCTGGCGCTTCAGACGCAATTGCAAGGATCATGGCGCAGGAGATGTCCAAGCGCTGGGGTATTGCTGTGATAGTGGAAAATAGGCCGGGCGCAGGGGGGAATATTGGTAGTGATGCAGTGGCCAAATCTACCCCCGATGGTACGACTTGGTTAATGAGTTATTCTGGTACGCACTCGATTAATCCCGCCTTATATAAAAATATGCCGTTTGATACGGAAAAGGATTTATCCCCAATCGGATCGCTGGCGACACTTCCTTTTGTTTTGGTAGTTACGCCGAGTATTCCAGCCAATAATCTAGCGGAGTTTGTTACTTATGCAAAAAATAATCCTGGCAAGATAAATATCGCGTCTTCGGGTAATGGGTCTGTTGCTCACTTATTGGATCAGATGCTAGATGCGGAAGCGGGGATTAAAACGACGCACGTCCCTTACAAAGGAGTCGCTCCGGCACTAACCGATGTAATGAGTGGGCAGGTTCAGGGCATTTTTGCCAGTGCGCCGTCAGTGATGGGGCAAATAAAAGCAGGCCAGGTAAAGGCACTCGCTGCGTCTGCGACGACCCGTTCAGCGGCGTTGCCGGATTTACCTACTTTTGCTCAAGCTGGGTATCCTGCATTGTCGATGGATTCTTGGTTTGCATTCTTCGTGCCGTCTGGCACCCCTAAGGCTCTCAGAGAACAAATACACGCTGAATTGAACGCTGTTCTGGCTGATAAAGAGGTGGTGGCTCAACTTTCATCAAAGGGAGCGTCGACATTGGTCATGCCGCTTGATCAGTTTGAGGCTATTGTACGAAAGGATATGGCGCAATGGGGCAAAGCGGTACGTGACTCGGGGGCCACTATAGACTGATGTCGATGCGACCTCCTCGTTGGGAGGGGTCGCATTAAACAGTATTAAATAAGAAACTGACTGCGAGCTTGGCCGCTTTTCTCTGCTTCGACAACCCAAAGTGGGGCTTTACCGCGCCCAGTCCAAGTTGCACCCGAAACAGGATGTCGGTACTTTGCTGGAACAGGTTTTTTGGTGCCAGGTGCTTTTGCTGATTTTGGAGAGCCAGTTGCCTTGACTTTGGTGGCGATTTTGCCAAAAGCCGCAACGATCTCTTCGGGAGTGATCGAGTACTCTTTCATTGATTTGATAATGCCGGCTAAAACGGGGCGTCTACGCTTGGCCTGCAACGCCTTGGCTTGCTTTTGCAGTTTCTCGATATCTTTTTGAAGTTTTGCCTGCTGTGCTGCGTAGGAAGTTTTATTCATTGAAAACCTATGTTGAGTGAATATATTAAATCGAGGTGATCGATGAGGATCTATTTATAAATATTTTTTCAGTAATTTAAAGATTTTAATTAATTGTCACTTTTAATATTAATAAAGAGCTAGCGATTAATTATCGCTGAAAATTTATTTGTTAATTAACTTAATACGTTTTCATTATATTGTGACTTGAATATTCTTACAATTGGATAAATATATCCAATCAAGGACATAACGCACAATTACCTGATTGAGGAGTTGAATTGGATAATAATTTTAAGGTTGCAGGGATTCAAATGGTTACCGGAACGTCGCTGGATCATAATTTGATCACGGCAAAGCGACTAGTAGAGGACGCCGCAAAGGCTGGTGCCAATTTGGTTGCGCTACCCGAGTATTTCTGTCTGCTTGGCGCAAAAGAAACCGATAAATTATTGATCGCCGAGGACGAAGGTAACGGGCCTATTCAGGCTTTTTTGGCTGAAACAGCTGAAAATCTGGGGATTTGGCTGGCGGCAGGCAGTATTCCGTTAAAAACTCGAGATCCTGCACGCGTATTTAATACTCAATTGGTATTTAATCCTGCGGGCAAGCAGGTCGTACGCTACGATAAAGTTCATTTATTTAGCTTCACGCGGGGCGAGGAGAATTATGATGAATCGCGGGCTATCGCACCGGGTAAAGAAATTAAAACTTTTAATTGTGAAATTGGTCGCGTCGGATTATCGATTTGTTACGACTTAAGATTTCCTGAGATATATCGAGCCATGGGAGAAGTTAATTTGATTCTGATTCCCTCGGCATTTACCTATACAACCGGCAAGGCGCATTGGGAGATATTGCTGCGTGCTCGAGCCATTGAAAATCAGGCTTATGTTTTGGCACCAGCTCAAGGGGGGCATCACCAGAATGGCCGACGAACTTGGGGGCATTCCATGCTTATCGATCCTTGGGGTGAAATTGTTGCCGTTCTGCCGGAGCAAGAGGGTGTAGTAAGCGGTACGATAGACCCTACGAGACTATTTGAAGCTAGGCAGTCTCTTCCCGCACTTAAACATCGAATTTTTTAAGCTTTTACATGAATCTGACTGATCCATCGATTTCTGCTCTCGCTACTGCCAAATCCGTTTTACTTGACCCCTGGGGTCTGACTGAAGCCGACATGGCTCGTGCTATTGGTGAGATATTCACTCACAAAGTTGATTACGCAGATCTTTATTTTCAATACACGCGAAGCGAGGGTTGGAGCTTAGAGGAAGGAATAGTCAAGACGGGCAGCTTTTCTATTAGTCAAGGTGTGGGAGTCAGGGCCGTTGCTGGGGAAAAGACGGCCTTTGCCTACTCCGATGCGCTATCGCGTGATGCTTTGCTGAGCTCGTCTCGTGCGGTTCGAGAGATCGCGCGCCAAGGCGCAGGGAAAATTCACGTACCGCCATATCAAGAGCGTAAAGGCGTTCAACTGTATCAAGCGATCGATCCGCTGAGTACGCTCACCGCGCCTCAAAAAGTGGCTTTACTAGAGCGGCTGGAAAAAATGGCGCGCGCTAAAGATTCTCACGTCATTCAAGTGATGGCCGGACTCGGGATGGAGTATGACGTTGTGATGGTGGCTGGTAGCGACGGTAGGCTAGCGGCCGATGTCCGTCCCCTGGTTCGCCTTTCTTTGTCGGTAATCGTGGAACGCCAAGGGCGTCGTGAAACTGGACACGCTGGAGGCGGGGGACGTTGCGGGCTGGATTACTTCTCCGATGAGTTGCTGCAATCTTATGTCGATAGTGCGGTGCACGAAGCCATGGTTAATCTTGATTCGCGGCCTGCACCAGCTGGAGAAATGACCGTTGTGCTTGGATCCGGCTGGCCAGGTATTTTGCTGCACGAAGCAGTTGGCCATGGGCTTGAGGGTGACTTCAATCGCAAAGGGTCTAGTGTTTTTGCTGGTAGAGTCGGGCAAAGGGTCGCCTCGAAAGGCGTTACGGTAATAGATGACGGTACTATTGTTGGCCGTCGAGGTTCGCTGAATATAGATGACGAAGGCAACTCGACTCAACGCAATGTATTGATTGAAGACGGTATTTTGCGTGGTTATATGCAAGACGTTACCAATGCGCGTTTGATGAAAACGCAAGCCACTGGTAATGGGCGCCGGGAGTCGTTTGCACATTTGCCGATGCCACGCATGACCAATACGTTCATGTTGGCCGGTAAGACACCACCAGAAGAAATTATCGCGTCGGTAAAAAAAGGTCTATACGCAGCTAATTTTGGCGGTGGTCAAGTTGATATCACGAGCGGTAAGTTTGTTTTTTCGGCATCAGAGGCGTACATGATCGAGAATGGCCGCATCACCTATCCGGTCAAAGGAGCAACTCTGATTGGTAACGGGCCCGATGCGATGAATCAGGTCGAGATGATTGGTAGTGATCTCGCACTGGATAAAGGTGTTGGCACTTGCGGCAAGGAAGGACAAAGTGTCCCGGTTGGCGTTGGTATGCCTACAGTCCGGATGGCAGGATTAACGGTAGGCGGAACCGCCTAGATCGCCAATGGCGAATGCCAGCCGACGTAACTTTCTATAATGTTAACTATATAAAACTTTGCTTTAGAACTGGAGTAGCTCGTGTCACACAATACAGATGACTTGCGTATCAAAGAAATTAAAGAACTTGCACCGCCTTCGCATGCAATGCGCGAGTTTCCTTGCAGCCCAGAGGTGGCTGAACTAGTTTTTGAGAGTCGCAAGTCATTACATCGCATTTTGCACGGTATGGATGACAGGCTTATTGTTGTCATTGGTCCCTGTTCTATTCACGACCCCGCCGCAGCGATTGACTACGCTAAACGGTTAAAGGCTAAGCGCGATGAGTATAAAGGCGAGCTTGAAGTGGTCATGCGTGTCTATTTTGAAAAGCCCAGAACAACCGTTGGCTGGAAAGGGTTAATTAACGATCCTGATATGGACTCTAGCTTCAATATCAACAAAGGATTGCGAATTGCTAGAGGCTTGCTGCTTGAGGTGAACGCGATGGGTTTGCCGGCTGGCTGCGAGTTTCTTGACATGATTACGCCTCAATATATAGCCGACTTAGTTTCGTGGGGTGCAATTGGTGCTCGTACAACTGAGAGTCAGATTCATCGAGAATTAGCTTCAGGTTTATCGTGCCCAGTTGGATTCAAGAATGGGACGGATGGCAACATTAAAATTGCGGTTGATGCGATGAAAGCGGCTTCATCGCCGCATCACTTTTTGTCTGTCACCAAAGGTGGTCACTCGGCGATTGTGTCAACTACCGGCAATGAAGACTGTCACGTCATTTTGCGCGGTGGTAAAGCGCCAAATTTCGACGCTGCGAGCGTTCAGACCGCTGCAGAAGATCTCAGTAAATCAGGCCTGGCACCGCGTTTAATGATAGATGCGAGTCACGCAAACAGTAATAAAAAGCCAGAAAATCAACCCGCAGTGTGTGACGACGTCGCACGTCAAATTGAAGCTGGTGAAACTCGCGTCGTCGGTATGATGATCGAGAGCAATATTGTTGGCGGCAGACAGGATCTTATCCCCGGCCAGTCTTTGGTTTACGGGCAGAGTATTACTGACGGTTGTATTGATTGGGATAGTTCTGTATCGGTACTTGAGCGTTTGGCTGCTGCTGTGCGCGAGCGTCGCCGTATTCAAGCTACTAAGAGCGAATAAAGGAAGTTTTTATGAATGCACCGCATGCCTTGCAGGTTTTACGTAAACCCCTGCCTGCCGATTTTGTAATGCAATTGCAAAATCGATTCGGCGATCGTTTCTCGATTGCTCAGGCGGTTCGCGAGCATCACGGTAAAGACGAGTCGGCGTATCCGGCAATGCTCCCAGATGCTGTAGTGTTTGCGTTAACGACGCAAGAGGTCGTTGCTGTAGTTACTCTCTGCAATCAGTTTCAAGTGCCTTTGATTCCCTATGGTGCCGGATCATCTTTGGAAGGCCATTTGTTGGCCATCGAGGGTGGGGTGAGTTTGGATGTGTCGGGGATGAATCAGATTATTTCACTCGATGCTGAGGACCAGACTGTTACCGTTCAACCTGGACTTACACGTAAACAACTTAACGAGCAAATACGCGACTCGGGTTTGTTTTTTCCGATTGATCCCGGTGCCGACGCCTCTCTTGGGGGAATGGCGTCCACGCGAGCTTCCGGTACTAACGCTGTACGTTATGGAACCATGCGTGAAAACGTTGTTTCACTCACTGTCGTTACAGCACAAGGTAAAGTGATCAGAACGTCGCGTCGAGCTCGCAAATCCTCAGCAGGTTACGATTTGACTCGGCTTTTTGTTGGTAGCGAGGGTACCCTTGGCGTCATCACAGAGGTGACGGTAAAGCTATATCCGCAGCCAGAGGCCGTGAGCGCCGCAGTGTGTAATTTTCAAACTGTCAATGATGCCGTGCAATGTGTGATTTCAGCTATTCAAATGGGCGTGCCGCTTGCTCGTGTTGAATTAATGGACAAGGCTGCGGTGCATGCTAGTAACAAATACAGCAAACTTACTTTGCAAGAGACTCCCTTATTGCTGTTCGAATTTCATGGCAGTGAGTCCAGTGTGAAGGAGCAGGCGGAACTAGTACAGGAGTTGGCTAGGGAAAATGGTGGTATGGATTTTGAATGGGCAGACCGGACCGAGGATCGTAATCGGCTTTGGACTGCGCGTCATAATGCTTATTTTGCAGGCCTTCAATTAAGACCTGGTTGTCGATCGAATACAACGGACGTTTGTGTACCGATTTCACGTTTGGCTGAATGCGTCAACGCTACTACAAGTGAATTAGAGAAGGCGAGTTTTCCATCCACGATTGTTGGTCACGTTGGAGACGGAAACTTTCACGTTCTGATGTTGCTTGATCCAAATAACCCAGCCGAATGGGATGAGTCTGAGCGGATCAATCACAACATCGTGCGTCGTGCCATCGAGATGGATGGTACATGCACCGGAGAGCATGGGGTTGGGCTGCATAAGATGCAGTTTTTGGACCAAGAACACGGCGAGGACGCCTTAAGTCTGATGCGAATGATAAAAACGTCATTTGATCCTAATAACATTTTGAACCCTGGCAAAATTATCTCTCTGGATCTGGCGGGATGAACACAATAGTCGGTACTGGTGTCAAATCCGTCAGTGATTACACAGCCTCTGATGTTGTTAAGGCGCTCCTGCAAGTGCTGCCTGAACACTGTGTGCTCAGCCGGCTAGAAGATACTCGGCCGTACGAATGCGATGGGTTGTCGCTATATCGATCATTGCCTATGGCTGTTGTGTTGCCCGAGACCGAAAAGCAAGTGCAGGATGTGTTGATAGCTTGTCGAAGATTAGGCGTACCAGTGGTCGCCAGAGGTGCGGGTACCGGCCTATCTGGAGGCGCGATGCCACACGCTCAGGGCGTTTTGCTTGGTCTGGCAAAGTTCAACAAGATCAAACATATCGACCGCGATGCAGCCATTGCAATCGTTGAACCTGGGGTTCGCAATCTTGCGGTATCGGAAGCTGCTGCGCCTTTTGGTTTGTACTATGCACCTGATCCATCGAGTCAGATTGCCTGTACGATCGGCGGCAATGTCGCTGAAAACTCGGGCGGAGTGCACTGTCTCAAATATGGATTAACTGTTCATAACGTACTAAAAGTGCGCATGATTACTATCGACGGAGAAATTGTCGAGTTAGGTTCAATGGCGCCCGATAGTCCTGGCCCAGACTTGTTATCTGTCTTTATTGGTTCGGAAGGTATGTTGGGTGTGGTGACAGAAGTCACGCTAAAGCTCACTCCCAAACCCGCTTTGGCGCGCGTGATCATGGCAAGCTTTGACGATGTTGAAAAAGCCAGTTCAGCTGTAGCGGAAATTATCGCGGCTGGAATTATTCCCGCGGGTCTTGAAATGATGGATCAGCAGGCAACGCAAATGGTCGAGCCATTTGTTAAGGCAGGGTATGACACGTCAGCTGCGGCTATTTTGTTGTGCGAATCTGACGGCACAGTAGAAGAGGTTGCTGATGAGATCGCGCGCATGGAAGAGGTATTTCAACGTGTTGGCGCGACCAGATTACAAGTATCAGAATCTGAGACTCAGCGACTACTTTTTTGGGCCGGTCGAAAAAATGCTTTTCCTGCAGCAGGGCGAGTATCGCCTGATTACTATTGCATGGACGGCACGATTCCGCGTCGTAATTTGGGACGCGTACTCAATGCTATTGCAGAGATGGAAAAGCGGTTTAATTTGCGCTGCGCTAACGTTTTTCACGCAGGTGATGGCAATCTGCATCCGCTGATTCTCTTTGATTCAAATAGCGCTGATGAAGTTCAGCGTGCCGAAGATTTCGGTGCAGCCATTCTCGAACTGTGCGTTGAAGTTGGCGGGACCATTACTGGTGAGCATGGCGTTGGTATGGAGAAAATTAATCAGATGTGCGTGCAGTTCTCGCGCGATGAACTCGATAGTTTTCTTCGCGTCAAACGAGCATTTGACCCAGCGACCTTATTGAACCCGGAGAAAGTTGTTCCCACTCTGGCGCGTTGTGCCGAATACGGCAAAATGCATGTGCATGGTGGTGCCTTGCCTTTTGCTGATTTACCGAGGTTCTAACTCAGCATGAATACCAAACTCGAGTTATTGCGTGAGCAAGTGTTGCGTGCCGAGGCTGAGTCAAAGGTGATGGTGATCAAAGGCTCAGGGACAAAGTCATTTTATGGTAACCACGTTGCGCTAGACGAGGATGTAGCCGTTGCAATCGACGCTACAACGCTTAGTGGAGTCGTTAACTACGAACCGACCGAATTAGTTATCACTGCATGGGCTGGCACGCCACTACAAGAGATCAAAGATAAGCTCGATGCTGCAGGTCAAATGCTTGCATTTGATCCTCCGTCGTTTGGATCAAGCGCAACTTTTGGTGGATGCGTGGCTGCGGGTCTGTCCGGTCCGTTGCGACAAGGTGCAGGGCCGCTTAGAGATTTCGTCTTAGGTGCGAATCTGCTAGATAGTCGTGGGCAAGTATTGAGGTTTGGCGGTGAAGTAATGAAAAACGTCGCCGGTTATGACGTGTCACGCCTATTAGCGGGATCAATGGGGATGTTTGGCTTGATCACTCAAGTTTCAATGAAAGTCGCACCCAAGCCTCTCGAAACGGTCACGCTAAGATTTGAGCTGGACGAGCAAGCTGCGCTGCAAATGTGTCACAGTCTGAGAGCTCAGGCATTACCGGTTTCGGCGACTGCATTTGACCAAGCATTATTTATCCGTCTAGCAGGTGCACCAAGTGCAGTGCGCTCAGCATTTGGCAAGCTCGGTGGCGAACGTATCGATGCCAATGAGGCAAATCTGTTTTGGCAATTGCTCAGAGAGCAAGAAAGTGCTTTTTTTAAAGGTGGCGAGCCCCTGTGGCGCATCGCGGTAGGACCTAACACTCCACCTTTAAATATTGGGCCAACAGTGTTTGAATGGGGTGGTGGGCAGCGTTGGGTGAAGGCTGACCTTGACGCGGCAACGATTCGCCCGCTAGCCGCTCACGCAGATGGGCACGCTACATTATTTCACCCGAAAGCAGGGCGTTTGCCGGCCGATGGGGTTTTTCAGCCCTTGAGTCCTGGTGTGGCTACGATCGTGCGCAGGCTGAAACAGGAGTTTGACCCTAAGGGGTTGTTTAATCCAGGCCGACTCGTTTTCGGTGTCTAGTTGTATCGATAATCAGAACGAACTTAAGGTCTAAGTCTTTATGCAAACCAACCTCGCTCAATGGGCTCTCGAAACGGATTTAGGCAAGGAAGCCGACGATATTTTGCGGCGTTGCGTTCACTGTGGGTTTTGCACTGCTACTTGTCCAACTTACCAAGTGCTTGGCGATGAGTTGGATAGTCCCAGAGGCCGAATTTATTTGATCAAAGAGGTTCTTGAAGGAAAAGAGCCGACTAAAGCCACGCAGCAACACCTTGATCGCTGTTTGACATGTCGTAATTGTGAAACTACATGTCCCTCGGGTGTGCAGTATGGTCATCTTGTCGATATCGGTAGGGAACTGGTAGAGCAACGTGTTGGCCGATCTGCTCTTGAAAAAGCCAAGAGAGCGTTATTGCGTAAAGGATTGGTTTCGCCGTTGTTTGCACCTGCTTATCGACTAGGGCAGGCACTGCGTGGTGTATTGCCAAAGACTCTCAAAAAGAAAATGCTTGAAAGTAGACCTGCAGGCGCTTTGCCTGATACTCGTGATCATGCCAAGCAGGTATTGATTCTCGCTGGCTGCGTACAGCCAACGATGATGCCGAGTATCGATGCGGCAACAATTAGAGTGTTAGACCGCTTGGGTATCGGTACTCAGGTGGCGGCAGGATCAGGGTGTTGTGGCGCCTTGAGTTTCCATTTGGATGACCAAGCTAATGCGCTCGATCAGATGAGGGCGAATATCGACGCTTGGTGGCCTCTAGTTGAACTTGGTCAAATTGAAGCAATCGTAATGAACGCTTCGGGCTGTGGTGCGATGGTTAGCGAATATGCTCATAATCTTCGTCATGATCATATGTATCGTCACAAGGCAGAGAAGATTCAGTCTATGGTCAAAGATGTTGCTGAGATAGTCGCGCCATATGCGGATCAGTTGTCTAAGCAAATTGATTCAAGTCGTTTGCCGAGTCGTCCCGCTTTTCATCCCCCATGCACCTTGCAGCACTGGCAGGGTCTGCGCCCGTTAAGTGAAAAGTTACTCGCCAAGCTTGGTCTAGCATTGCAGCCCTTTAGTGAGACGCATCTATGTTGCGGCTCAGCGGGTACCTATTCGGTTCTTCAGCCTGAGATATCGACTGCCTTGCGTGATCGTAAGCTCGCTCATCTGAGCGAGGCTCAGCCGAACGCAATCTTATCATCTAATATTGGCTGCATCGGTCACCTTCAAAGCGGCACTGAGATTCCAGTGCGGCATTGGATTGAAGTTATTGACGCTGCACTCATTTAGCTCGCTTCAACCGCTTTCACTATCTCTTCAAGTACCTTCTTGGCATCGCCAAACACCATCATAGTTTTATCAAGGTAGAACAGTTCATTAATTAAATCAATGACTTAGTAAGAACGCAGAGGAAGGGGCTTCGATCCTGTCGACTTGGTTAACTAAAAAATACATTGAAACTCTACCAGAATTAGGACAGGATTAGGACAGAATTAAAACTAAAACTGCACCCCCCACCTCTTCTTAATCCGGAATTAAGGCAACCCACCGTACTCCCACTCTCCTAATTGAGTTAATGTCTCGCGGGTGCTAAGTAAACCATTTTGCTCAAAGAGGAGCCAAAACTCTCAACACGATATTTTCCATGTCAGTTTCTGTTTCTTAGATTCCGTTGGTTAATTTAGGTGCCATCTTGTTGGTATACGACTTGGTCGACCCTTGCTCTATGTGCATCCCACCCCCTTGCAAAAACAGTACCGTGAATAAAAAAAACTATAAAAAATCTATGCCGAATTGAACGAGGGTATGCCCCGACTTTCTTGCTTGAGTTCTATCAGTATTTGCCGTAATTTTTAGAACAATATTTTGAGGCTAAATCAATCATCTCTGTATCAAGTTTTTGGTCTCCATTACTGATGTCAAGCCACAGTGGATTGTTGAGAACATCAGCAACATAAGTGGCGGCACAAAGGCAATATTGCTGTAGTACTTTGTCTTGAACTTGAGCGTTATGACTTCCTGATCGCTGACGCTTCAAACAACCTTTCTGATAGTCTTCAATAAACTCAGTTCGCAACTTCCCTAAGAGTGCAGCATTGCTGTTATGCATGACAGATAGCATTAACAAAGTGGATAGGCACAGTCCAGCAGTTTTGAACATTTCGATTCCAGTCAGTCGCAAGTTTCGATGGAAGTTATTGCTAACGTGCTGTTTTTACTCGGAATAACCTGAATTGATGTTGTTATTTCTCCCGTTGAAAGGGGGGCAATCGGTCCAACGTATTTGATCGACGTTCTGTACCTTTCTGGGGGTTTTATGTTGTCCGCACTTAGCTCTATTGTCACTGCATGAATTTCAATTTTGTCGTTGCCGTTGTAGACAGGCATTGTTAACACATTACTCCCATACCCAGTTATTTTTACTTCTCCGTATTTAACTAGAGATTTCTCAGCGGTTGTAAGTTGCCTTTGTTTGCATTTGGGTGGCGGTTCCGGTGGCGTGTAGCTAGGGGTGCTATCTGGGAATTCGTTAGCACAAGCCAGCGCAATATGTCTAGTGGCAAGGCTATCTGTAGTGCCTTTCATATTCTCAATGATGCACTCGTTGTAGTTCTTGGGGCCGAAAGGTGACCAAGCGATAGTAGGGGTAGTGACAAGGCACAATATAAATAACGTACTGATGTTCTTCACGGAAGCCCTTACCAATTAAATTTTAATATCCAAACCGTTAATATTAAATACCCAAACCGATAATCGTGGTCTGCCAAAAGTTGACTAAGTTTGTAGAATATATTCCGTGGACTGTCAATCTACTCTGAACGATAGTTCGCTGCGTGAGCAGCTACTTCATAAAAACTCGTTCGGAATTGGCTAGGCGGATAAAAACACGTCGCCTTCAGCTTGGGTGGTCGCAGGAGGAGCTTGCTGATCGTGCAGCGATAGATCGGACTTGCGCCAGCCAGATAGAGCGTAGCGTTGCTAATCCTTCTTTGGAGGTGCTGTGTCGAGTCTCTGTTGTGCTTGAGATAGCATTGGAAGATTTGTTGTCGCAGACTAGAGATAAGTAGGGCTAGGGCTTTTAGTTGCTCGACTTTGGTTTTCGACCTAACGTTCTAGTGCCTGACATAACCCCACATTTAAAAGCTATGTCTTCAATCTTTCGCAGTGCGTGCGCAGTGCGACTGTATTCGGCACGGGCTTCTTGCGTGGCTTCACCGTGCTTGTATCTAGCATGGTCTTTGCCGCGCAGGGTTGAGTCTTTCTTCCTTGCGCCGTGCTTGTGACAGACCTTCATTCCGTAGGCAGCTAAGTTTAGGCACCGTTCTTGTCTGGCTTTGCACTTCGCTGTGCACCTGATTTCATCGTTTAAGCAGGGGAGGGGCATATTGTTATTCCTTTTGACAGTTGCCAGTCGTGTGGGTACTGGGTGGCTGGTGCTGATTGCACTAGGTTATTGGTGGTGAGAAGGACCATGCATAACTATTAAACGCTGACCTCATTAATGCGAGGCATGGTGAACAAGTTATTGCAGTTGACTCGAAATAC
>Ga0164296_1001533_pt1 | contig 24331 bp, 14 predicted proteins | sample GEODES057metaG_FD_113533 | JGI IMG/M metagenome (GOLD analysis project Ga0164296, IMG submission 113533) | Dystrophic lake water microbial communities from Trout Bog Lake, Wisconsin, USA - GEODES057 metaG | ecosystem: Environmental > Aquatic > Freshwater > Lake | place: USA: Trout Bog Lake...
ATAGGAGGTGTTTTGGGAATTGCCGATTTGCTCTTGCGGTGTCCGTTGAATGATGAAGCAAGGAAGTATGTCCAAACCATAAAATCTTCCGGGGCTACGCTCCTAACTATCCTGAACGATATTCTAGATTTATCTAAGATTGAGGCCGGTAAGTTAGATATAGAATCTCATTCGCTTGATATTGCTCGCCTCATTGAGGAGACATGTTTGCTACTGGAGCCAATCGCAGTGGATAAAGGTCTGACACTTCAGTTTGACTCTCAACCTGATGTTCCTGCATACCTATTGGGAGACTCTTCACGGATCAGGCAGGTCCTCTACAATATTATTGGTAACGCGATCAAATTTACGCAGATAGGTTCGGTCAGCGTATCGTTGAAATTGGTGGAACAGTCCCAATCTCAAAGTGAAATCGAGATCACGGTGAGAGATACCGGGATTGGAATCTCATCTTCGCGCCTTTCAGTGATCTTCGATATCTTTACTCAAGCGGATAGTTCCACGAGCCGTCGATTTGGCGGAAGCGGACTGGGGTTATCCATTTCGAGAAGGCTCACAGAACTTATGGGCGGGACGATTTGGGCAGAGAGCGAACTGGGAATGGGAAGTACATTCACTGTAAGGCTCACACTCAAGAACGCTTACGAGAATTGCTCGTTTGACGGATCGACCTCCCAGAAAGTAGCCAAATTCAGGACGTCAGATGCTGATAAGCCTCTATCCGGCATTCATATTCTTTTAGCCGAAGACAATCCCGTGAATCAGATGGTGGCGGAGAACATGGTGGAACGTTTGGGGGCATCAGTGGATTGTGCCAACAATGGATTGGTCGCCATCACAATGCTTACGCAGAAGCATTACGACGTTGTTTTAATGGACTGCCAAATGCCCGTCATGGACGGATATGAAGCAACAAAGAAAATCCGGCAGATGCCCGATGCCCAGCAGGTTCCCATCATCGCCATTACGGCTCATGCGATGCAAGGAGACAGGGAAGCATGCTTGGAAGCGGGTATGAATGCCTACATCACGAAGCCGGTTGATTCCGATCATCTTGTAGAAGCCATCCTGAGCACTCTCGAAATCAGTACGGATTCATCGGTGGATAAGCCCACTTGCCAATAGGCAACAGCTTTTACTGAATTCCTTCTTTTGCCATCCAGTCTCTTAATTGGGGTCTGCTAAGACAGCAACTGGGCCTATTGCACTGGAATTTTGAATTTCAATCCCAAATTGTTAAGTTGGCTCTTCTCTAGTCAGAGAATAAAACGTAAGATGGGGTATCTGGAATTTGTAACAGCAATGGTGAAGACTACAAGAAACTGGGCAGTAATTGGACTGGTATGGGTGGCGATCTGCCAAGGAGCGAACGCCTATGCCGATGTTCCCAAACACTTAACGGTTGCAGAAGATTTAGTTACAAGACTAAAAGGTATTGATGATAACCACTATGGGGGTGGCAATCGCCATATCGATTGGGATGCAACGCCTCCTACCGCTCGAAGCGTTTGCTCCAGTTTCATCTCTTTGCTTTTGATAAAGGCCTACGGTTTGACCGATGCTGACATCGCCAAGATGGGGTCTGGCTCCAATCCAAAGGCGGAGGACTATTTCAGAGCAGTCGGTAAAGGTAAGGCATTCGAGCGAATCAGTAAGGTTCGGCATCTCAGGGCTGGAGACTTCCTGTTTGTGAAGTACACCGACGGTCATGTCAGTCGAAATGGAGTTGAGGACACTGGCCACGTGATGTTGGTGGCTTCCACTCCTGAACGAACCGATAAAATCGGTGAAGCACCAGTGGGGACAGATGTCTTTACCATTGAAGTAATTGATTCATCAGCCTCGGGGCATGGAACCCACGACACCCGGCATATCGGTAAAAACAAATTCACTGGTGGAGTGGGGAAGGGAACCCTCCGGATCGCCGTTAATCCAACCACAGACGAGATTGCGGCATATTCCTGGAGCGACCTGGTCAAGTCCGAGTACTTCTCCGCGCCGAACCGTGTCTTGATCGGCGCTCGCCTAAATCTGAACTTCTTTCAAGGAGGTGGGTCCCGATGATTCGGTCCATCAAATGTACGTTTCTCAGTCTCTTGGCGTTGGCAGCGGCTCAATCGTTCGCTATGCCACAACTCGACAAATTACCGAAATACACCGGCCCCAAAAAGAGGATCGCCGTTACTGAGATCGAGGTCAAGGTTGGGGCTTCTGATGGTGGATCGTCGGCAGGCTCCGGTACAGGTTCTTTGATGCCTCCAACCGATTTCGGACAGGGACTGACGGAGATGCTGATGACTGCGCTCAACAAGTCGAACCGGTTTGTGCTGTTGGAACGAACGGACAAGGGTTTGCAGGACATGATGAAAGAGCAGACCCAACCGGGTGTGACAGACGCCACTCGGATTCAGCCAAACAATTTTATGGGTGCCGAGGTGCTCATTCGTGGTGCAGTAACCGAATTTAGCTCAGAAGAGAAGAAAACCGATGCTGGTGGGTTATTGTCCGGAATCGGTGTTTCTCAGACAAACAACTCGTCGACCGTTGGTCTGGATTTACGTATCTACGACATTTCCACTGGTGAGATCCTAGATTCGGAAAAGGCGGAAGGGCATGTGAGTTCACGCGGAGTAGATCTCAGCTTTAGTAACAATGCCTACAATTTCGGTTCAAATTCTTTTCAAAGTAGCTCTCTTGGGAAGGCAACACGCCAGGCAATTGACAAGGCCGTTCTGATCATCTGTAACAAATTAGACAAGCGACCATGGCAGGCTCGGATCGCCGAAGTCGTAGATGACGAAGCTGACAAGAAGCAGCTCTATCTGAATGTAGGTTCACAGGCAGGCATCAAGGTTGGTGATGAATTCGAAGTCTTCCATCCCGGCAAAACGATCATGGACCCGGATCATCCCGGACGAGTTTTGGCAACGACAAAAGGAAGGCGTATTGGCCGCTGCAAGGTGAGTTCGGTTGAGCCCAGTGTGTCAATTGCCGCTCCTATTGAGGGAGAAGGCTTTGCCCCAAAAGATGTGATTCGGCTCCCTGAGCCAGTTCAAAAGCAGTAGCTGGTGGCCATAAGACCACAGAGAGAGGATAAGAATGAATTTCAAGAAAGTTAGATTGTTTGGTACGTTGGCCATTATCGCCGGTTCGGCAACTGTTTTCGGTTGGGCCATGGGTGGTTCGGTGCTTCAGATCAATGGAAAGCCCGTAAGTAACCGGGTGAAAGTCATGGATGGTGAGTCATGGGTGCCCGTGCGAGACCTCGCCAAATCACAAGGATTGGTGGTGACATCTTCGGGTGGGGTCTTGAATCTCGTGACTGCAGGTGGTGCCAATCAAGTGGGCACTCTCCAAGGAAAGATCGGCGACACCTTGTTCGATGGACATTGGAAGTTCAGCATTTCCAAGTTTGAGCCAGTTGACACGTATACAATTGCGACGGCTGCCCAAACCGATTATGGAGTTACCAGCCCAGTTTCTGAGATCGAAAACGGTGTCATTACACCCAAGAAGGGAACCAAGCTGTACGTTGCCACCTGCACCCTCAAGAATGGAATGACCCACGGTGCTCAATTTGAGTGGACTAGTAGTGACACGAAAAATGCTGTGGCGGACACGAATGGAGTCAATCATCCATGGCTGGTATTTGACATCGCTTCGTCTGCCTTTGTAACGAAGGAAATGCTCCCAGGAGCCGCAATCAACTTTAAGATTTGTTTTGCTGTCGCAGACGGTGCAACACCTCAAGACGTTGTGATCACCCTTTTGACTTTAGGTGAGAAGACTGGAACTGACATTCGGTTCCATGTTTCCGGGGCCAACCAATGATGAGATTGGCGGCAACAATGGTCTCGATCTTGGCCGTTGGGTTGGCGTATGGTCAATCATCAAAGTTCCAAGCTCCCAAGTCGTCGCAGTTCAAGCGAGCACTTGTGTTCCGACCTTTCGACATGGTGAATGCTACTGGTAAACCGATCAAACCAACGGACACCCTTACGCTTTCAAACGGAAAGGTCGTTAGTGCCAAGGATTTCTATGATTCTTTGAATCGCATTGAGAAAGGACTTAACGCTTCTGGATATTCCTTGCGCGACCCTGAAGTCTCAGTGGTTAAAACCAACTACGCAGACACGGCCCTGCATCAACAGCAGTTCTCGGAATACAAAGCACTTGTAAAGCCTCCAACGTTTTCTCGTGACCAAGTCCGTCGTGCGTTGATCAGGATGCCGGTCGCTCCAAAAGTCATGGCGATGACGGTAAGAGGTAAAGGGAATCAAGGGCGCCAGTATGGGACGAAGTTTAACCCGAACTCTCAGGTTGGCGAGTTGCTGCTTACAACGGATAACTCTGGAACCAAGGTCAGTTCAACTGATGCAAATACGAACTACTATTGGCCATTCGATAAGCAGTTTGGTGATGCCAATTTGGGTGTGCGTCTGATAGCTAATGTAAGTGTTCACGCTTCAACGCATGCTCCGGCCAATGCCGATCAACATGGAGCTAAAACCAATATCAATGCAGGATTCACTGGTGCGGTTAAGGGCACGCTCCTGGGCCAAAGTTTTAATATTCTGGATGCCACCTGTCGAGCAGGGACCTCGAGCGATTCAACTCAGGTTTACACCCAATTCAAAGTTTCCGTCGGAGGCTTTGAAGTCTTGAATGAACAACCCAGCTTCAAGGATGGAATCTCATGGTCGGATACCTATTCGATCCCATTCCAACAGCAATCTCAAACCGTCGAGTATCCGATTTTTGGACCGTTTGCCTGCTCGGGATTTGTCGGTGTGGAAGGAGAAGCTGGTGTCACTGCCAACGTCAATTTGAACCCAATCTATTTGGAAGCTGATGTTCAGCCTTATGCCAAAGCAGGAGTCTATGGCGAGGTAGATGCCGGCCTGGATGTAGAAGTCGCCTCAGCATGGGGCGGACTTCATGCCAATCTCACTCTGGTCAACGACACTTTTACCTTGGGTGCGAATACGGGATTGGTGGCCATGCCTGGAAACAAACTGGGCTGGAGAGATGAAGTTTACGTACAGAACAACTTGACTCTCTTTCATGGTGATCTTTCTTTGGCGGTCCACATCTATGGGCCCGGAGGAACGAACCTATTCAGCCACCTTTATCCGTTCTATACGGTCCCAGGCTATTCCTTTAACGGAACCTTGTACCAAACAGGAACAACAACACCACTTAATTGGACGGCAAACTGATGAAACGATCCCTCTTTAAATCTTCATGCCTTCGGGCCGTTTTCTCAGTGGTTGCGATAGTGGGTGGATCGGTAATCGTATCAGCCCAATCGATCACCGAATCGCGGTTCCATAACGGTCAGCCGGTGATTAAGAAGTTTGCTACAGCCACGATCAAGGCGCCGACTACAATAGCGACTCCAACGCCAATCGTATTCAATCCTTTTAAATGTGAAATCCCACCTGGACATCCAGTGAACCCGAATACAAAGATCACATTGCCGAATGGAAAAGTGGTCACCGCTCAGGAATACATAGATTCCTTAAACCAGATAGAGAAGGGGCTTAATCAATATGGGCATAGCATGCGTGAACCTTCTGGTGCTGCGATCGGCGTTCGATTTGCGGATGCGGCTCAATTCCAACGACAGGTATCAGCCTATCGAGAAAGCATTGGCGGAAAGATAACAGGTTCCGCTATAGCTCCTGCTTCAACTCCAACTGAGAGCCAAACTTCAGTTGGTACGAACCGGATTATTGGTCGAGAGCGGAAACCGGGCGGTTCCCTTGCCGCGTCCGCACTGGGTAGCACTGGAGCGCGACAACTTCCAACCTCTACGTTGCGGGAGTCAAATACTCTGAGCACTCAGGTTGCGACCCCTCGGTCGCAATACTCCCGAGCGGCAGAGGCAAAGAGACAGTCATTGGTGGACAAGGAAGTAGCAGCGGTTGCGGCAATCTCCAAATCGAATCAAGCCTTTGATAAATCCTTTACGGGTGGGTTTGGAGACTCCAATTTTGGAGCAACGATAACTGCTGGAATCAGTGTAAAAGGCAGTAGTAATCCCGGGCCAACCGGTGCATTCGCCAGTGCCAACAGTCAAATTACAGCCACTGCTGGGATGGAAGCTGATGCCAACATCATGGGCAATAGCTTCAAACTTCTGCAATTCAATGCTCAATGCTCTGGTTCGAGCAATCTGAATACTAGCTACAACGTGGGTATGTATGTTGGCGGGGTCCAGATCTTTCAAGATCGAGATAGCACTACTGGACCTGTACTGCACTGGCAAGATGGCTTCTCGATTGATTGGGATGCTCAGAGTCCAACTTTTGTGCTTCCCATTTTCGGACCATTCCAGATGCAAGGATTCGTGGGGGTCAAAGGCAACGCAGGAGTAACGGGTTCATTTGAAGTTCGACCAACGATGGTGTCGGGTGGATTTGCACCCTTTATAACAGCATCAGCTTACGGTGAGATTACTGCTGGTGTTGATCTGGGAGTGGCATCTGCGAACTTTGGTGTTCATGCTGACCTTGTTCTTATCGATGATCACCTGAACTTCAACTTGGATGCAGGAGTGACTTGGGATCCCCAAAACAAGTTCATGGCGGTTCAGAACTGTTTCCTTGAGAACAAATTGACTGCAATGAGCGGGACGTTCTCATTAGTGGCCCACGTTTACGGACCTTGGGGCTTCAAACTCTACGACTGGAGTCAGGAACTCGCTGGATGGCCTGGTGAAACATCGGATGCTGTATACAGCGCTCCGACAAAAACGAAATTGAATTGGCACTAGATCTTGGTCTTTGTTTAATGCTTGTTGGAACGCCTTTTGGCGTTTCTGCAAGTAGAGCCGATTTGGGCAAAATTGCTCAAGTTGAACATTTCCAAAGATTGACCTATCACTTTTCCGTGAAAACCACTGGTCAGTCTGAGTTGGTAGAACTGAAGCAAGCGCCCACTTCCTACCGAAGTGCTCTGGTAGGTGAGCTAACCCTAATTGGCTCGGGTTCGGAAGACAGAGTTCTAGGCTGGGTCGAAATTCAGAGCCTATCTCTGACGTCTGGTCAATACCGAATGTCAGGAGCGGAAGAGGCATTGCTTAAGCTCCTCAATCAGCCGTTTCTTGTCTCGTCTAAACGTGGCAAAATTCAAGGGGTTGTGTTCCATAGTGGCACTCCTTCCGAGGTGCGCAAAACCATCAGGACGCTTCTTTCGGTTGCACAGCTTCCAACACCATCTCTCCGCACTCAAGTCTTGGATGATGTAGTTGGTAGTAAGCAAGTCACGGTAAAGCTTGGGGCTTATGGAGATTTGACCTGGAAGCCTATTCGTTATCTCGCTCACACCGGTAACTTGACCAGTTCGACGGTTTCAGGCACATGGAAGGCTAAATATGACAACAAAACCTTCTGGAGGATAATTTCTGTTACTGGTGAAGAGCATGTGAAGGCTCGAGTCACTGCTTCGAGTAATTCAGATACAACTATACAATCAACTCTGACGTTAGAACGTGTTCGGAACTTGGCGACGGCAGATCAAGCTGTTGCTTCTTCTCAGATGCAGACCCTCCGTGCGGAACCAGTCGAACCTCTTTGGACTCGTCCCACTGAGGCTGATTCCAGGCGCGCCCTTGCTAAACACACTTTGAGAAACCTGACCCGAGATGACGTGATGCGCATCGTCGATGATCTTGGGACATCCAGTCAGTCTGATCAAACAGGAACTGATGCCTTCTCGAAGTTGAGGGCTCTCTATATACTCGACGATCAAGCCGCCATCATGGGGGCGGCCAAGTTAAATCGCTTAGATCCCAAATCTCCACGGTTTATTGCGTATAGTCAGGCGCTGGTCAGTGCGGGTACGCCAACTTGCCAGCAAGGTTTTTTACAAGTATTAGAAGCGCGAAGGAAAGATCCCGTTGCATGTGAAAGGCTCATCGTACAGCTGGTAGGTTTGGAACATCCGACCCCCGAAAGTCTGAAGAAACTGATGGCTTTCGCTTCTTCGACAGACTCACCCACCTTGGCATCAAGCTCAGTTCTGATTTTGGGAAGGTTTGCGAACAGGCTTGCTCAATCAAATCCCGACCTTGGACATATGATTGTCACCCATCTCGGTAAGCAACTGACGGAATATAAGAATTCTGGCAAACAGAGCCTATATTTAGGTGCACTTGGAAATGCGGGACAGATTCAGTGCTTGCGGTACATAAAGCCATTCTTGACCTCAATGAATGGGGGATTACGCTCTGAGGCAGTTCGAGCCATTCGCTTCATTTCAGGCAACGAAATCGACCAAGTTCTACGATCAAAGCTATCAACTGATGGTTCGGACGACGTTCGTGAATCGGCAGTTTTTGCGTTGGGATTTCGGTCTTACAATAGCGATAACTTTGGCTCTGAAATTGTCGCCATGAGATCGGACAAGTCTGATCGTGTCCGAATGGCGGCACTTAACCTACTTTGGGGGATGAGAGACAGCCAGCCTGCGATTGTGTCTTTAATCCAGGATGTTTCTCAACGCGATCCGTCAAAAGAGATTCGGAAGCATGCCGCTGACTTGTTGAGTAGTCAATAGGACAAGGTCGCGATAAGGTAGATGATCTCCGAGTAGATGGCAAACGGATCAGGGGCATATGAAACTGCCCCTCCCGTGATATTTCAGCGATGGCTTTCAAGACTAAGGCTTGAGGTTATGAGCCCCCGACAGTAGCCTTGATAGGTAATGATATCGTAACACCAGCAGCGTCGCTCTGGTACCCCGCTGAGAATTGACCGCTGATCGTTCCCGTGTTACTGATGGACCAAAAGTTGGTCGCGGCGTTGGTAGGAAGCATGGTCAAGGGGCCCTTGGGACCTGGAATAGCTTTTGGAGCCCCTGAATTGGACCAATCATAGGTTTTTGGAACACCTTTGACAGGGGCAACGACAGCAACGTAGTAATTAGAATTTCCTACAATGGTGGCAGTTCCAACAGCCGTGCCTCCATTGTTGATTGCCGCCATAAAGCCAAGCGTGTACCCTGAAATCTTGAGTTCGGCTGCCTTTCCAGAGCGATCGGTGAAGGCATGATACGTACCTTGTGCGTCAATAAATGAGCCGACAAAGTCACCCTTGTCATTCAACCCATAGATACTACATTTCGGCTCGTTGGGATAGTTGAAGGCTGTGACAGTGCCAGCGTTCCAGAGGAATCCGTATTCACCGCCGGCGGAAGTGTTGGCTTGACCACACGCGATGTTTTTGTTGTTCAGGTTGTTGACATAAAGCCCATCACCATTGGGAGAAGTGATTGCAGTCTGCTTCCCAGATTTATCCTGAAAGTAAGACCCATTATTGCCCAAGCCCACGAAATTGCCGAGGTTGTTTATGGCGTAAAGAGTGTCACCAGAGTTGGCTGGCACGGCAGTAAGGTTCTTACCGTCCCAAACAAAGGCAGTGCCCGGTCCATTTGCGATGAACTGAGTGATCAGGAAGTCACCCTTATCATTGACTGAATAGCAAACAGGACTGGAAAGCAAAGGGAGCCCGGCTGGAATTTCATGAATCGTGTAAGTCTGGGCGAATGCCGAAGTTGCTGCGGCGGATGCGATGGAGAAGATCAGTATTCTGTAATTCATCATTTTCACCTGTCCTGCTTATTTCGCTGGAGTCCCTAGAAAGGGAATATAGATGGTTTCGCCCCATCCCGTTACTTTGTCAAAGTAGAAGCCTGTAAACATCCCGACAATTGAGCCGCTATCGTTGACCCCGTAGACTTCCGTTCTATAAGTCGAACTGAGTGGGACCTGACCGTAGGGGGATTTGACTGTTTTGGGTGCAGAGGACTTGTAGTCAATAACTGAGACACTGCCTGTTTTGGTTCGGTAGAAGCCTACGACCGATCCAGCTTGTTTTCCGCTACTGATCACGGCAGAGCCGACTACAACCCCGGAATTATTGATCGAAGATGGGTTTGGATCAAAGCATCCTGGGACAACAATTGGACTTGGTTTTCCTTTGGTGGTCAAAAATCCGTAATATTCAACATGGGAGTTGTTGAGATAAAAAGTTCCGATGACATCTCCATTGTCATTTACTCCATTCAAACCGCAACCGGTTGATTTCGGATAGATGAACTTGTTAACGACACCTGCCTTCCATGCCCAACCATAAGAAACCGTGGTTGAGGAGTTAGCCATCCCTACGACAACGTTGTATTGATTGGATCCGGTTGGATACGCCGTGTCACTTTGGGGAAACGAGATGAATGTTTGGTTGTATTGGGAATCCAATAGGTAGACACCACCTACGCCCATTCCGGTGATGTATCCAGTGTTGCTCAACGACAAATATTGATCATTGGGGGTGATCTGTTGAGCTTGCTTTACGTTGGTACCGGTGATCAAAAGGGCGGTTTGAGTTTGTCCGGCGGTGGTGTAAGGCTGTACCAAAATCGTCCCAGCGTTATTAATCGCATAGGGGTGTTGAATCGTTGTTTGATTGATTCCGGTGGGGATCGTCGTATAGGTGAATTTTTGGCCGAAAGCAGCAGTGACGATAACTGAGCTTGTCGCGAAAGTGAGAAATAAGCGCTGTTTCTTCATGGGGCTATTCCAAAACATGTGAAGTCGCAAGGGACACTAACGTTGACGCATTAACTTGTTAAGAATGTTCGTGCTGAAATTGCACGAATGTGAACAAAAATCCTTAGTGGATTTGGGTCACCAAGAGCCGATCATTGATTGTTATCTGGTCGGGACGAGCAGAGTTATGGAAGCCAAACCTTCGTCCCAATCTTCGCTATCCTCCGTGTTCAGTCAGATTTAGCGAATATCAGGCAAGAATCTATGAAGGTTGAATCGTGGCTGGAGTGGGTCAATCACTATGGAACTAGTGACGATAGAACATCGACAAGCACATCCTCCAGCAATCAGTAAGGACAAGAATGGGGAATCCATTTCTTGGCCTGGATTGCTTGGAGTAGCTCTGATATCGATGCTGTTCTACTTACCTGCCTTGAGAGGTGAGTTAGTCTGGGATGACCTTCCACTTGTTGGCACCAATCTCTACGGAACCCAGAACCTCCATTCGGCGTTCACCATGCCGTTCGGGCATTATTACCGCCCACTTACTGCCGCTGTCTTTGCTATACAGAACGGGTTGGCCCATGGAACTCCGTTTCTTTATCACCTAACCAACATCATCCTCCATGTTCTTGCCTCTGTGTTGGTAGTAGTTCTTGCCTTTCAGGTGTTCCGCAAGAACCTTGTCGCAATCCTGGCTGGTCTTTTTCTTGCCGTTCAACCTGCTCAGGTTGGGGCGACGGCATGGGTTGGGGGACTAACGGACGCTCTTACCGTTCCTCTCTTGGCAGGATTCATGTTTGTCCTGGTCCGGTATCAAGAGCAACCCAAGGTGGCACTTGCAGTACAGTGGGCAGTTCTCTTGTTGTTGGCGGGATTGAGTAAGGAACAGGCGCTGGCAATCATTCCAATTGTTCCTTTGTCAAATTTCGTATTTGGCTCACGGAAGCTAAAAGATGCGATCTTGAGTAGTGTTCCCATACTTGGGGTCCTCATCGCTTATGGCTTGCTATGGAGTGTCTGCAGGCAAATTCCGCCGCTCTCGAACACTACATTTGGTGAATCCCTCGAGCTTTGCCTCCGATCACTCGTTCACTACACGGCCGGATTCGTTTTCCCGAATTATCGATACTTGCTTACGTACACATTGGAGGCATATCGATCATTTGCCTGGATGCCAATCGGCGGGGTCGTGGGCATCCTTTTGGTGTATCTGTTGAAAGGTGCTTGGCGTTATGACCCTCGGTTAACATTCCTGGGAATCTCGGCATTGTTGGTCTACCTCCCCATTTCAAACCTTCCCGCAGTTTCCTCGTTCGTTCTTGCACCCTATCGCAGCAGCGAAGCAGGGGTAGGGATTGCCTGCCTCTGCGGATATGGGATGGCTACTTTGTGGATCCAAGGACAGAAGCTGTGGGCCAGCCTCTTTGCCATCAATCTTGGTGCTTCCGCATGGGTAACGATACTTGGAGTTCATGTGTGGGCAACCCAAGTTGGTCTTTTTGAGGCCCTTCATGCTAACGATTCCCACTTTATGATTGGCACCCAAGTCTACAGTGACATTCTCAACCATCAGGGGAAGTTTCAGGAGTCGGCTGAACTAACAGATCAATACTTGGTTTGGCTCTTTGATGATAATCAGTGGGCAAATCGTATCCTGACGAAACGCCAGAACGCGATTGATGATTTTGTGACCAATCGACTTAAGGTAACGACTGGTAAACCCAATCCGATCGAGCTTGGAAATTTTCTCGCAGGTAACGCTTTCAGTTATGCCAAAGCGGGCAATCGGGCCAAGGCAATCGAAGCGACTCAATGCGCCATGATCTTTATTCCCAAGGCAGCGTATGTGTACTTCCTTTATGGGCAACTCATCCTTCCGGAAAACCGAGACGAGGCGATCCGAGCTTGGGAAACTGTTCTAAGACTGGACCCTAAGTACGATGCTTGTTCGGTTGCGTTGGGACATCAAAGGGTGTTGGAACAACGTTTTGCAGAAGCGATTCAACTGATCCAGCAAGGTTTGAGGACGCTGGATTATGATGGGCCCGCATGGGTTGACTTGGCAAAGTCTGAGGTTGCCATGAAGGATTTTGCGAATGCCAAGATGGCCCTTAAGAAGGCTAAAGCGTCCCGCCTTCAACCCAAAATCGCAGATGTTCGTGAGCTGGAACGTGAATTGGCTCTTCGATAGATTGGAACTAGATTTGTCACCACGCCGGTTGAATAGGTTATGGAATTTAAGTTGCAATCCATTCACCAATTCGTTCTGAAAGTGATGTGTCTGGCATCGGCTGCTCTATGGATGGTGGGGTGTAGTGGTGTCAACAAGCCTCTCATTGATCCCAAGGTTGCAACTTATGATTCCAGGATCATAGGAAATTGGGATGTTTCTGACAAGGGCAAAGTCGACCACCTTACGGTTGCAAGGTGTAGTGACCGTGATGCCCCCAAAGGGCTCATGGTCATGACTCAAGGAACGTTTGACAGCACAAAAGGTTTGCCCTTGGTCGGTGCAACAGATGCAGAAACTAAAAAGAATCTCACGAAGGGGTTTCCATTCGTGGTGTGCGCTGTTGAAAACAGCAAGGGTAGGTTTGACTATGCGAGTGTCTTGCAGGACTACGTTCGAATTCCTGGTCAGCCCAAACCAACTACGGCTGCTGAGACTCAATCGTTGGTTTTCACCTACGATATTCAGGCCGACAGGGTCACGGTTAGAGGCTTAGATCTAGCGTTCGCCACCAAGCTTATGGCGCAGAAAGTTTTGAAAGGCGAAGGAATCAATCCCCAACAAAGTGTGATTCTGGACAAAGATAGCTTGCTTGCCTATCTGTCGGAAAACCCGCCGAATGAGCTTTTCACCGGCTCCAAGGATAATGTTTTGGTGATGACTCGCACCAAGTCAGGTTCTGACTCCGAGGCGTTGCCGATGATTGTTGGCCCGAACGGTAAAGTGGATTATCCTAACACTGGCCGAATGCAATTTGTCGGTCTTGGTGCTCTTATAGCTCTAGGCTTTGCCCTTGCTTATTTCTACGCATCAAAGCGCAATCGACTTGCCAAGATCTGAGCAGTAGAATAGACGTTGAGGTGTGGCGGCTCAATCTACTTGGTGACTTTGTCCTATCGAGGGACGGTGTTGAGATTCGGCGACTTCGGGCTCAGAAATATTCCCACCTTCTTGCTTACTTAGCGATCAAACCGAGTATTGCTCGGAGCAGAGCCGAGCTGATAGAAATCTTTTGGCCAGATGAGCCACTTGAGAACGCTCAGATGTGCCTCAGGACCGCCCTGGCTGCGCTAAGGAAACAGCTCGATTGTCCGAATCTCTTTCTTCCCAGTCATCGAAACCTTGTTCACTTGCAGCCTGATTTGATCCAGACGGATGTGGCAGATTTCGAGCAGGCTATTGCCGAGCAATCACCAAATGCTCGGACACTTTATGCCGGTACATTCCTGCCCGGTTGCTATTACGACTGGGCACTGGATGAAGCCAACCGGTTACAAGCCCTATATGATTCTCTTCCGCAAGAAGAAACTGTAACTAAGAAGGAAAGAACAGGACCTCGGGTTGAAAGGCAATCCATCCCAAATCCCGCTTCTCGGTTCTATGGACGAGGATCAGAAATTGCCCAAATTACACAGGCAATTCGCTCTGAATGTCGTCTCTTAAGCTTGGTCGGTCTGGGCGGCATTGGCAAAACCAGACTTGCTATTGAAGTTGGAAGAGCCCTTCCCGAACATGTGGTCTTTGTGGAGCTTGCGGGTGTCAAGGATCAAGATTCGGCGATCAATCGGATCGCCGAATCCCTTCAAGTCGTTCGGAATCCTATTGATAAGGTTGCCGAACGAGTAATGCAATCATTGAATCTAAAGCCTACATTCCTTATTCTGGATAATCTAGAAGACCTAGTTGAGAGCGGCCAAGCAGAATTGGTCTGTGATCTCCTGGAAAATGTCCAAGAATTACGGGTTTTGGCGACCAGCCGAGTACCCCTAGGATGTGATGGAGAACATCTCTTCCCGGTACCCCCACTGGACCGCTCTGCATCTGCAAGCCTCTTTCTTGATAGGGCAAAGTCAGTCCTTCCAGATTTTAAAGCAGGAGTCAGCCTGGTCGATCTATGCGACCGTTTGGATCATTTGCCCTTAGCGATCGAGCTTTGTGCAAGCTGGTCTTCTGTTCTGTCGACGGAACGTATGTTGGAGTCGCTGAATAATCGATTCCATTGGTTGGAGTCACGCAGGCGGTCGATGGTTGAGCGACACAAAAGCTTGTCGGCGGTGTTGCGCTGGAGTTGTCCGCTAGATAGTGAGTTGATGACTTCGTTGAGGCAACTTTTAGTCTTCGAGGGTAGTTGGGATTTGGAGGCCGCAGAAGCCGTTCTGGGAGATAGCGCTCCGATGCTCTTGGATCGCCTTCTGGAGCGTTCACTTATTCAAAGTGCAATGGTCGATGGAGAAGTTCGTTTCTCAATGCTCCAAACCGTCCGAGAATATGCACAGGACGGACTGGATGAAGCAGTTCTCGAACTGGCGCGGCGCCGTCATTGCCGTTTCTATTGCCGATTGTCTGCCGTCGTGGCCAAGAACCATGCGGTCGATCAACACCGAGCTTTTTGGAAGCTCGATACAGAGCGCTCGAATATCTTTACTGCCTATGAATATGGTTTGAATCCTGATGCGGAACTAACTCCGCTCGTTGTCAGCAGCTTTGATGAGACTCGATGGTGTTGGTGGGTACGAGGATACGAAAAGCAGGTGCAGGCATTTGTCGCGATAATAGGTGATTTGAATCCACAAGCTTTTGAGGGTTCAGTTCGGGCTCACATTTTTCGGTTTCAAGCGAACCGTGCGAGCTCAGAGGGTGATTATGCTCGGGCTTTGGATTGCTTAACTCACAGTATTGCGGTGTGGGACCAGTTAGGGGATAGGAAGCGAGTGTTGGAGGCGAGCCACCTGCATGCTATTGCCTTGGGTGAGTCAGGAAATTACGGTGAAGCGGAAAGTGCGTTTACCTCCTATCTTCAGGCAGTTGGTGAAGATAAGCGCACGGCCATGATTGGTTTGGCTAGCTTTGCCGCGATGTTAGCGCGTGGGAGACTCGATCCCGATCGAGTTGAAAGGTTCTATCAGCAGATGATCGAGTTTTGGGAAATGGAACCAGACGGAGAAAGTCACGTTGCCGTCCTTCAGAATGCACTGGCGTTTAGTCTCTTGGAGAGGCATCAATTTGATCAGGCGGAGAACCTTCTCAAACAAGCGATCCAGACGCTGTCGAAACTTGAAGAACGAGCGCGAGAGGCGGTTGCTTGGGATAGCATTGCGCGTGCATTGCAAGGGCAAGGAAGGATGGAAGAATCAGCCCAAGCAGTTGCCATGGCGGAAAAAATCCGACAAACCGCCCAAACAATAACCCACTCGTTCAAGGGCTAGATATCCCTCACGATTTGCTCACGGTCGATTCGCATAATTTTGCCTATGACTCGGCTTAAGCGATATAGCTTCTTTCTCGGCTTTGGATTAGCTTGCTCGGTCCTGCTTTCAGGATCAAGTGCCTTGGCACATCCGCAACAACAGGTGAATGAAACCAAGGGCCAAACTCAGCTCAAGGGCGGACTGGTCAAGTTCGGGGAAGTCTATAGCCTCAAGGGTGGTTGGAATGTACAAGTCTTAAAGGTTGCCTATTCCTTGGACTATTTCCCTTGCTATACAGACATCTTTCCTCGCCCCGACAAAAAATTGGTTGTCATTGATTTTGCGATCAAAAATGCCACGCCAAGCGAAAAGTTCTTTAACACCGATGAATCCCTGTTCACATTGGTCGACTCTGATGGCAACAAGTACACCTGGAACGGGGTGCAGCTTTCGGGCAATGGTAACAAGGGTTTTGCGCCAACGCTCAAGCCTGGGCAAGGGATGGGGCAGACCGCGCTCAAGATGCCTCTAAGATGTGTTTTCCAAGTTCCACTTGAAGCAAAGATCACGAAGATCATGACCAACGTTGGACGGCTCAACAAGAGTGAAGACACACTTCGATTCTTGATGGCTGGAACCGATTCACTTGCTGATCCTTCCAATAAGATTGCACCTCTTCCCAAGGGACAAGGTGATCCCAATGATGCAACGGGTGTTGTTGCTGCTCCAATTGGCAATGCCACGATTGGAACTGCGGTCCCAGCCGCTCACTTTCTGATCAATCTGACAAGCGTCACGATTAGCACTGATGCAATCGCTCCAGGAATGTTTCCCGATGACGGTAAGAAGTTTGTGATTGCCGTTTTCACTTCAAAGAACATTGGTCCTAATGACAGCAATGCTTGGGACTGGATCTACGAGAACCCGTCCCTCAAGGATTCCAACGGTTCCAAAGTGAATCCGTACAAGATTTGGAACGCCTCGTCAGCGACTGATGCCGTGTTTGAGCACTACGATCAAGGCGACCAGCGGACGTATCGATTGATCTATCAGATTGATGCGGGAGCGACGCCCAGCAAGATTCAGATGAACACAGGAACCTGTTATTGCTGGCAATGGGACGTTTCGACTGCGAAATAATGAATGGTCGCAGTTTAGCCCGCTTATGTGCGGCGGCAGTTCTTGTTTGCGCTGCCGCACTTTCTCAAGCAGCTGATCGCTCGACAGCTGTTTTCTGGTTGAATGCCACCCTCAACCAGGCGAAAAACGGTGTAGTTCCAACAATCCCAGGTGGATTGATGGTGGCAATGGACAACATCGTTTGGGACTCCGCAACCGCGCTCAGTGGTAAAGGGACTCTTCACATTCAGGTTGGAGATTGGACCGCACCAGCAATGCCACAGGTTGCGTTCAATAACCTTCAATTGGCCGCAGATGGCTTGACGGCTTCGGCTGGATCGATGGTGTTGAATAGCTTGACTATTCCCGATCTTCTTACCAGTGGGCTAAACCTCAACCTTCCGTCTGGTACTACTGCTACGCTTAATCAAGGCAGTCCTTCTACATTCACGTTTACGGCGAATGGCCCGATCTCCATTCAATTACCTTTTGGAGGTCCGTCACTTAACTTGTCCCAGGCGGGCAACAATCTGAAGATTCAAGGTGCATCGGATGGCTCATTTGATCTGAATTTTCAGAAGGCAAGCGCCAATTTTGGAGTTGCTGGTTTTTCGTTCAATTCCACGTCTGCAAGCCTTACACTACACCATACTGCGAACAATCCATCTGGGGATAATTACCAGTTCGTAGCACAAAACGTAGATATTTCCACACCACTGCCTGATTCTTTCACGAATGGGGATGACAATCTTCACTTACATGCGGACCAAGTGACGATTGATGAAAATGGAGGAATCACAACGCAGGATAATTCAGGAAATGTCGCTCCTGCCACGTTGGTTCTTCCGAGCGGTCAGACATCACAATTAATAGGCTTGGCAAAGCCGATGGGGTTTGGATTGCAGATTGCACAAGCTTCTGCCGCCTTTCAGTCCAGCCAACTTAAGTCGTTCACTCTCAAGGGAACTGCAACTCTTCCGCCGTCATTCACCAATGCCGCACCCAGCCAAACTTCGTCCTCCGACCCAAATAGTGATAACTCAGCAAGCGTTTCCTTTGTTGCAGACCTTCGCGATCATGGCTTGCTGGCAACCAATACCAACGAATTTATCGCCTACTGGAATGGATTCAAAGTCGATGTGCCTGTAGGATCACTTGTCTTAGACTTTAGTGCGAGTGCGGGATCGAACACGACTTTGCCAGATGGGACAACTGTTCAGGAAGTTCAGTTACCGGATGACGGACAAGCAAGTGGTTCGCGGCTTGATAATGCTTGGGAGGGGCTCTACATTGCAAAGGGGAGTTTGAGCCTTCCTCCCGGCATTACCAATGGGGGATCAGACTCTGGCAATCCACTGACTCTAACCCTCCAGAACGCCTATATCGACGATCATGGATTTAGTGGGGAAGTCAACTTGGCACAAGCAGGCCAAGGAGCTCAGGTTGAAGGTTTTCCGGTATCGCTTCAAAAATGTCACGTCAAGATCAAGAATGACAGCATCCTCCATTGCGACATAGCTGGATCGATTGGGGGAACCGGGTCTCAAAGTTTCGGACTTTGGAAGGGGCAAATCAATATTGCCGTGAGCATTAGCCAAGCGGGAATGATCTCTGGTCAGTTGTCAACGACTGAGCCGATATCAATTCCAAATTTTGCTTCGATTCAATTGACCAACGGAAGCTTCAGTTTCGACCCAACCAAAGCGAATCCGACAAGCATTCTCTTCTCAGGAGTGCTACAGTTCGATCCCAGTTTGCCCAAGCTTGGATCAACCGCCGTCAAATTACAGAACGTCGGGCTAGATCAACATGGCAACTTAGTCGTCCAATCGGCTTGGATTGATCTTCCGGAAACGACCGATCTCAGCGCTGGTCCCTTAGACATCCAATTGACTCAAATCGGATTCGGCCAGGACCCTGCTAACAACAATCAACCCTGGATTGACTTGACTGGCTCGGTTGCTTTGGGTGGAGATCTACCGATCAATATTCAAGGCAATTTCGATGGTCTACATATCACCCCATCCAAGGTCACGATTCGGAATATTGGGGTGGACTGTACATGGGAAGGGATCTTCCAACTCCAAGGGGAGCTAGATGAGCCGGATGGCGCACCGCAGGTTCCCAAACACCAAGTACCTCTCAATCTTGACGATCTTGTCCCCATCTCAAGTTGGCCAAACGATCCAGACACAAACAAGCCAATGTCGGTCGTCAATGGTCACTTAGCCATGACTTTGGCTGCATTGGGTGGTGCCGGGATGGATATCCGGTTGATGGTGGCCAAGGGAGCTTGGTTTGGAATGGTTGGCCTCAACCTTGGAGATGCCTTTATTCCTATCGGGGATACGGGCGTTGGCCTGTTTGGGTTCTTTGGTGGAATCGGCCACAACGTTATCCCTACCCAAGCTGGTGCGACCGGCATTCCCGCAGTGGATTACGATTTGATACCTGACATAAAGGCGATAACCGGACAGTCACCCAGCAGCTATATCTTTACCGCTGGGGCCCGAATTGGCTTGGTTCCTCCCATTGCCCCGCCACCGCCGGCTACACCGCTATGGGGAGACATCGCACTCACGTTGCAGCTTCCAAACGTCAATGTGGATGTTACGGGCAACCTCTATCTTGCTTGTCCGATCGCAACGGCGATACCTGCTGACCCATCAACGATGGATCGAGTGATTGTTGGAGACATCAATTACGACAATCCGACGACGACTTTCAAGGCCTCGGTAAACGCTGACCTGTATTTTCCAACTCGCGACAATTGGATATTGCATGGCTCTGGCGGGATGGATCTTGTGATCGGCCCTCAAGTAAGGCATTTGTATATCGGAGGTCCAATATCTGCTGGCCCCCCTGTTTCGATAACAAACCCGGTTGAACTGCAAATCCAGAGTCCAAGCTCAAATGTTTCCATTGATCCCATTCAAGGAGCCGTCACCCTCAACTTTGATAACGGGCAGCAGCCGCCATTTCAAATGCAAGCGGCCTTTCTTGCTGGAATCCATTTGCAAGCATCAGGTTCGGCAAGTATCGGCGTGGATGTGGACTACTCTGTCGTTGGAGATGCCAATGTTCAGGGATATTTCCAATTGGCGGTCGGAGGAACCAGTGGCACCTTTGATCCCACCAACATTAGTGGGTCGGGATACTTTGACGTTCATGTTGATGCTGACATTGATGCCAGTGCGAATTTTGCCTTTGTTGGAAAACAAACGGTGAAACTGAAGGCATCAGCCGACGGTTCGTTGGCTGGCAGTTTCTCGACCAAGCCGGCAGATATTGCCTTATCCGGAAAGGTCGATGCTGATCTAAGTATTTCTTTTGGTCCTTGGTCAGGCTCATGGACGCTGAAGCAGTCTGTGTCTCAGGAGTGGAAACTATGAATAAGAGGATATGGGGACCGGTATGCGGCTTATCCCTTCTTGTGAGCGGTGCAACTGGGAATGGACCGTCAAAGGTCGATTCGGGCAAATTCATCTTGATGGCCCAATCTGCTTTGGGGGCCAATAATGCGCTTGAAGTCCGTCTTATTTGGATTCCGACTCAAGGGTGGTTGCCAACTGGTGGTGTCAACCTCTATCGCCAGAAGACTGGAAAGCCTGAAGAACTCATTGCCAAACAGATCAAACCTGCTGATGGATTTATAAAGAAGGAGACGCTTGACCGGCTGACGAATCCAACGACGTTAAAGTCCGACTCGTTCAACGCCGGCATCCAAAAGATCTTAAGTTCAAAGTCCGTCTTCCAAGGCACAAAAACTGATGTGCAGAAATGGATTCAGGCACGCACACCACCACTGCAAATTCGACAATTACTTTACAAGTCAGGCTCCTTTGCCAACCATCTAAGGGCATTGAAGCCAAGCTCGACAGACAAAGGTTCACCCCTCACGTCAAGGGCCCATGCCATTGTGCAGGCAATGGTAAATCCAGATCTTGCCGCAAAATTGGGAATGAGTTTCTCAGATTCGGGAGTTAAAGAAGGTGATTCGACAACCTATTTGATTAGAGGAGTGGATGGCTCAGGACAAGAAGATCGGAATCCACTGGCAACGTATACCATCATCCCCAGTTCTTCATCGATCAAGCCCCCTGCACCGACAGACTTAGATGCTTTTCAGTTGGATCAGAATACGGCAGATCTACATTGGGAACCTGCTGCCAGTACTGACCAAGCCAATCTGGGCATGTTGAGCTATCGAATTGTGCGCATCGATTCCGCGAACACGTCTGGAGTTCAGGCCAATAGCTCACCTGTACTGCTCGCGTCCCAACAAACGAAAGCTGGCGATCATATTGCCGTACCAACGACGTTTCGAGATTCCAAAGCTCATTTGGGCAAAGTCACCTATCAGGTTTACACAGAAGATTCATTTGGTCGGGAGTCTAGTCCGGCGGTCGTCACTCTGAACATGGATGACCTCCGAGTGCCAGCAGCGGTAACTCATGTGGTGGCTCGTTTGGATAAGCCCCATTACAATCCTCTTCAAACCGTTTTTTCGACCAGCAACACCCAACTCGTTCATGTCTATTTCGTGCCTCAGTTCTACCTGTCCATACAAGATCTGAACCTGAATCAGGAATTTCATGTATTCCGTACGGACGCTGACCTTGGTCCATCTAGCACTTCCGAACTCACAACCCAGCCGATCATTGGCACCAGCGCACCACTGAGTCAGCTCACGTTACAAGACCTGATCGATCTCTACGGTTTGACTCAAGTATTGAATGCAGGTGGTCAGGCGTTGCTGACCGTTTTCCGCCAAACGCCTCAGACCCAATGGCTAGCGTCGAATTCATCCAAGACAATAAGCCAGCTTTCGGCTGGACAAGGAATCAAGGACCTTGCCAAGAATGTGATGGTTTACGATGATGCAAACGGGATTTCTGACCACTATTACAGCTACAGCGTAACAGCTGAATTCTCGCAGGCTAAACGGCAGAGTCTTCCCAAGCTCAGTCGAGCGGTGGGAGTTCCACTTCTGCAAGCACCTCCAAGACCTTCTGCGCCTCAAGGCACCTTTGCTGTGGCTTCGGGCAATTTTGGTTTCATGGACTCTGGGGCTACCATTCCAACAACTGGTCCATCGAATATGATTGCTGGGAACTCAACTCTAAAGGCTTTGAGTTCAAAGGTTTTGCCCAGTACCCAAAAGGCTTCGATCAAGAAATTCTTGATCAATCCGGCTCATTTCCCACATGCGTCGCCGGGTATTCAAGGTGGATCTGTAGCCTTAACGTGGCAACCCGTAACGCAGACCAATAATATGCGCTACGGCATTTTCCGAGCAAGTGCATCTGGCATGTTTCTCACCGCAAACACGGGAGCCACCGCCACCAATGGGCCAGGTGCTGGTTTGAGGGTGCCATCGTTGGTGGCAGGGAAGCCCTCCTGGCAATACTATTTTGATTCTCCCACTATCCCGCCAGCCAACTGGGTTAAGATCGGCGAAACAAGCAATACTTCGTTTACAGACCAGACTCCTCGCTCCCACGCCCAAATCTTTGCCTATCGAATCACCGCTATTAACCGTTGGGGCGTCACCAGCGAGGTTTCGTCGCAACTCCGCGTAACGCTAAAGGCGACACTCCCGCCGAGTCCACCGACTTTAGTGGCCGCTGGTGCGAGTGACAATGGCGGTGTGACTCTTACCTGGAACCCAAACGGAGCCGATGAGCAGGTGAACAAGTATGTGATTCTTCGATTGCCAACGATGAACGCCCTTAGCCAAGCTCTCGGATTGAACTCGCCACAGTCAGCTCCTCAAGCGCTCATCAAACCAAGAGTCGACCTTACTGCGCAACTTGGGACCCGACAAATAGCAGTTGGAAAGCGTGCAACCCATAGTCTGCAGACGATGAAAAAGTTGAATGCATCTCTCAAGGTATCAGAAGCGACGATACTTGGTGACATGATTGCTCAGTCCAATACGACGACCAAGAGTACGCTCGGCGGGGGAAACCGACCAGCCTGGTCGGGGCAGGTAAAAGTGGCAGCACAGCAGATCACATCGCTTACCAGCTACAGCGTAGTTGGAACTGTCTCGGGGATCAATCCAAGCTTGACCACCCAGCAAACCTTCAATGATGCTTCGGCAGTGCCGGGTGTCGAGTACCTCTATCGAGTGGTTGCTGTTTGTACAGATAACATCGCATCGGATGGTTCGATCCCGATGGATGGCACCGCAATCAAAGTCAAGGCGGATCCTCCCACCAATGTTTCTGGTTCGTTTGATACCACATCCCGCCAAGTCAAGTTGAGTTGGGTTGCTCCGACTTCGGGAGCAGGAGCATTCTATGTCACTCGTCAGAGCGTTCAGAACGGCGCTCCATCAGGACCCATTTTGAACTTAGGAGTTGTCAGTGGATCACCGATTGGCACGACACTAAATGATCCCTACGTCAGGACTGGACAAAGCTATGTCTACAGTGTTTCCGATACGGACCTGCTGGGGCATGCCTCAGTTGCAGCGAAGAGCCAAATCATCGGTCCAATTCCGCCCGTTGCATCAAATTCGGATTCGTTCAGCCCTGGTAGTGCCGGTCAAGATAGTGGTTCAGGCTCAGGATCAGGAACTGGTGGCTTGGGAAGCAAAGGCAAACTGGATGATCCGGCGATGATTGCAAAGTTCTTCACCGGCACGCTACCTGCATCGATAGATAGCGTTTACAATAAGGCTTATCGGCTCAGCCAAAACACGCTGGCGATTGTTGTGACCAAGGCCTACTTCCAAAATGGAAATGTGAATTGGGGAACGGCATCGGGGGACAATGGAACTTGGACGAGTGACACAGGGCAACACCTACTGATGTTCGATTTCGTCGTCAAGAATGTTTCGGCTCAGAATGCCACGATTGGTCTGAATGACTTCACTTTCAAAGTCACTATGTCGGATGGATCCGTTTATACCGGCAATGTTAGTGTCATGAAGGATGGCTTGAAGGACTTCAGGCTGATGACATATGCCGCTGATGCAACCATTCATTTGATCAGTGCCGTCCCAGTTCCGACAAATGTGAACCCAACACGCTTTACAATTACGGGATCAGTTGGGATTCCGACGGAGTTTGATGTGGCCAAGAACCCGATTAGCGGAGGTTAATCGGGTTCTCGTTATGAACTACTTGACAGTCCAGACGATGCCATCGCTTTCGTTGGTGGCGCCGATGATTCCTTGGCCAACGATTCGACCGGAAGAATCGATGTCAAGTGCGGATGACTGAGTGTAGTTGG
>Ga0164296_1001536_pt1 | contig 24280 bp, 20 predicted proteins | sample GEODES057metaG_FD_113533 | JGI IMG/M metagenome (GOLD analysis project Ga0164296, IMG submission 113533) | Dystrophic lake water microbial communities from Trout Bog Lake, Wisconsin, USA - GEODES057 metaG | ecosystem: Environmental > Aquatic > Freshwater > Lake | place: USA: Trout Bog Lake...
ACATAATGTTCACTCCGAAAATCAACCAGATTGTCTCGCTGAGCCTGTCGAAGCGCAAACGGGCCAAAATATTACTATTGATTTTCAAACTTTTATAAAGATGTCATTAGCAGCTTGTCGAAATGCAAACAGGTTAATGAATTCAACTCGGTTTAGACAAACTCAACCTGACTCCCTGATTTTCGGAAAGTACCTTACTGGTTTCTAAAGATGTCATTGTAAGGTACTATAAACCTAAAAGAGTGTTGTAAGCAATATCTAATATTCCCAATAACACATAAACAGCAATTAGCTATCTCCAATCGTTGATATGATTGCTCGCTAGATTGCAAAATAGTAACTAAAAATCCTCTCTTTAAAAAGGGTGCATAAAACTTTTTCGCTTCGTGAGGACACCAATCGAAGCAGCACGCCGAGTTTCGTGTCTCCACGAAACTCATTTAGCGAAAAACTTTTATGCACCCCTTTAAAAATATTATTTAATAATTAAAAAATATTCCGTTAATTTCGCTCTCAACGTTTTCGCTTGCTGCCCTCAGAGCCTCACACAATAATGATTAAATGATTCAAATGAAAAAAATGATTATTTAAATTTAAAAGTACCTTTCGGTTTCTTTTGTTTTTATCATTCAATCATTTCAATCATTCAATCACAATTCGCTTTCACACATTCACAATTAATGTAGGCTCATGCACCCCATCAAAATAATACCCCACTACGCCGCCACACCGCCTCCTTTTTATTTATGGGCTGGGTTCAGTCCTCAGATAGCTTTGATACTATTAGTTACAGCTTTGATACAGTTGCTCGCTTTTGCTTCCGTCCTTTTGGTTAATGTCCGTATTTATCCCAACCGTGCCTTCCATTCCCATCTAATTTATAGTGTCATTCCCAAGAACAGCAACGTAAACCACCTATCAACTTTATTGCACAATCTTTCCCTTCCACTCGATAAAACTACCTTCCCCTCCAGTCTTAAACTCTTCTTTGCCACAGGCAAAATCGAGCCGCCCTAGTCTGCAACCCCTCAGATGCAGCATTCTTCTGCTCAGACCAGAGTCTGGTCTGAGCAGAAGAATTGGTGGTTTCAGCATATTATAGTCAAATCTGCGATAATAATAGTACAATCAACGATAAAAACACCTTGTTGTACGAATATTAAGGCCTGAAAAGAACAGTACAAGGTCTTAATAGCGCAGAAAAAGACTACAATTGAGCCGATTTATCATTCTTCTGCTCTGAAGAATGTTGCAACAGAGGGGTACGAAAGGTTTTAAGAGCGGCTTTAGGATGTATTTAAACACCTTGAAGTTTGAATTGAATGGAGATAAAAAATATTTAATAACAAATAAATTTTAATATTATGGCAACTTTCCCAACAAAAGAAAGCCTACTTAACAACTACTTTATTACAGTGTTGGCTTATATTTTATCAAACTTTGCAAGGCTCGGCGTGAGCGTTGCAAACAAGGCAACATTGATTAGTTGCATGGCAACTTGGAACACTATTTATCCATTGGCTAGCACAGCCGCAACAAGCACCACAGCCAATGTGAAGGACAAAAACATTGCTAAGGCGGCTGTGAAGGCGATACTGCGGCTGATATTTGGGGATATTATCCAAAGTGTACTTACTTCCACAGATAGGCTTACATTGCTGATACCTGTTATGGGTGGAAATCATGGCGAAGTACCTATCCCGGACAGTGTACCCAATGGTACGGTGGATGATAGCTATAGATTGGCTCATAAAATTTCTTATACAGACAGTGCTTCTGGCAAGAAAGCGAAACCTCATGGAGCAGGTGGCGTTGAGATATGGCAGAAAATTGGGGGCGTTGCACCCGTTTCTGTAAATGATCTTATTCTGTTGGAAACGGTAACTAAAACCCCATTTGTTGTAGGTTTTGAAGGTAGCCAAGCTGGCTCGAAAGTTTGGTATTGGATGCGTTGGACAAACAAGACCTCCAAGGGCAACTGGGGTCCGGAGTTTAATGGTACCATCATGCCGTAGTTAGTGATGAGATATGAGTGATTAGTTGTAAAGGAACGGGAATCGAGAGAGGCGAAAATCGCAAGTTTTGGAGAGGTTTACTTGCGATTTTTCGTTCCTCACGACTTGAGTATATATGGGGGTTGGATGTTGAAAGACTACCAATCCCTATTTTTTTTATTTTACACTAACTAATATCTACTAACTAATATCTACTAGCTAATATCTACTAGCTAATATCTACTAGCTAATATCTACTAACTAATATCTACTAACTAATATCTATTTTCATGATTTTTGTTCTTTTATTAAAATAATATATCTGTGATAACTTTACAGTCTTATATTTGCTGATTATAATAAAGAACACTTAAAAAAGCTGTATGCAACAAGTATTAAAGGGGATCAAGTTGATAGGATTGTCAATATTGATTGTGGTATGTTTCAGTACTGTAAACGTTAATGCACAATCTCCCGCTGACGATCCAGGAATTGGTGGTCCAGGTAGCCCTGGTGATGGTCCTGGTGGTGATGGTGGCCCAGTAGTTCCTTTTGATGGTGGCTTGAGTTTGATGCTTGCAGCATCTGGTATAGCTTACGCTTCCAAAAAAGTAAAGGGACTAAAACCTGTACAAGTTATCTAGGATATTAAAATTTATAAATAAAATTCCCAAAACAAGCTTATTGATTTTATCAATAGGCTTATTTTGTTTATGGAATGTTTCGGATAGCTAGCTTTCCTTAAAGGTCTATTGTTTATGGATTAGTCAAACATTTATCAATTATAGTTTATGACGAAATCAAATTTGACAATCATATCCATTGTTTTTACTATCATCTCCTTTTCACAGTCAAGGGCGCAATTGGCTACACAAGTGGACTTGCCCAATGGGTGGCACCTAACCCCTGCCGGCAAGAACTTGCAACTGGGCGATTTGCCTTTGAACATTGCTGTCTCGCCTTCAAAAAAGTATATGGCCGTTACCAACAACGGGCAAAGTACACAAAGCATAGAACTATTTAGTGTGAAAGAAGAAAGGATGCTAGATAGCATCACGGTGGCAAAAGCATGGCTAGGTCTTGCGTTTAGTGCCGATGAAAAGAGTATCTATGCCTCTGGCGGAAACGACAACGTGATACTGCACTACGTGATAGAAAACGAAAAACTCAGGCTGAATGACAGCATTATATTGGGGAGCGCATGGCCAACTAAAATATCCCCTGCCGGCATTGCCATCAATGATAAAAAGCATATCCTTTATGTAGTTACCAAGGAAGATAATAGCCTCTATGTGGTTGATATGCTTACAAAGAAGACAATCAATATTCGTGTGTTGCCAGCAGAGGGATACACCTGTTTATTGTCGCCAGATAAAAAACTGCTTTATATTTCATGCTGGGGTTGTGGCAAAGTGCTTGTTTATAATACAATTATTAATCAAATAGATAAAGAGATTGCCGTGGGAAGCAACCCCAATGATATGTGCCTTAATAAAACAGGTACACGTTTGTTTGTTGCCAATTCTAACGACAACAGTGTATCGGTGGTTGATTTGCAGAAAGCGAAGGTGACAGAAACTTTGAATGCTGCGTTGTACCCGGATGCGCCGAATGGTTCTACAACAAATGGGGTGGCGTTGAGCGAAGACGAAAAGACACTTTACATAGCCAATGCAGACAATAACTGTTTGGCAGTATTTGATGTGTCGCAACCCGGCAGCAGCAAAAGCAAAGGGTTCATACCCGTAGGATGGTATCCTACCTGTGTGAAAGTAGTAGGTAAAAAGATATTTGTAACAAATGGGAAAGGGCTTTCATCTATGGCAAATCCGCAAGGGCCAAACCCTGTTAACAGAAAGGTGAAAGTAATTTATCAGAAAGGTGACCCAGACAAACCTAAGGGGGTACAATACATCGCAGGATTGTTTAAAGGTACTTTGAGCATTATCAATACCCCTACCGAAAAGGAATTAAGCATTTATTCGCAAGCAGTTTACCATAATACGCCCTATACAAAAGAAAAAGAATCAACATCAGAAGGGGCAGAGGGTAACCCCATTCCAAGAAAAGTAGGGGATGCCTCGCCAATAAAACATGTGTTTTATATTATAAAAGAAAATAGGACTTATGATCAATTACTAGGCGACATAAAAGAAGGTAACGGGGATAGTAGTCTTGTATTGTTTGGAGAAAAAGTAACGCCTAATGAACATGCGCTGGCAAAAGAGTTTGTATTGTTGGATAATTTCTATTGTGACGGCGAAGTGAGTGCCGATGGTCATAATTGGAGTATGGGTGCTTATGCAACTGATTATCTGGAAAAGACTTGGGTAACGAGTTATGGCGGAAGGGGAGGAGGGTATGATGCAGAAGGCAATCGTGCCATTGCAAATAATAAGAAGGGTTTTATTTGGGATTATGCAAAAAGGGCAGGAGTAAGTTACAGGACTTATGGCGAATTTGCAGATGAATACAAGCCTAACATCCCTGTGTTAAAGAATCATTTTTGTACTTACTATACAAGTTGGGATCAAAAGGTAAGAGATACAACAAGGGTTGGTCAATGGAAAAGGGATTTTGATTCATTGCTTGCCATCAATGCACTGCCACAATTGAATACATTACGATTTATAAATGATCATACAGAGGGATTGAAGAAGGACGGGCCATCACCTTTTGCACATGTTGCAGATAATGACTTAGCTGTGGGAATGTTTGTGGATTACCTTAGCAAAAGCCCTGTTTGGAAAGAAAGCGTTGTGTTTATAGTGGAGGATGATGCGCAAAATGGTCCCGACCATGTTGATGCACATCGCACTACTGCTTATATAGCAGGTGGCTTTGTAAAGCGTCATTTTGTAGACCATACTATGTATTCTACTTCATCCATGCTAAGAACAATAGAGCTAATACTTGGCTTGCCACCAATGAGCCAATATGATGCTGCGGCTACCCCAATGTGGCGTTCATTTGCCACAACTCCTGATGTTGTAGGTTTTGATGCAAAACCGCTGCAAGTAAACATTAATGAAAAGAATGACAAAAGGAGTGCATGGCAAGAAAAGAGCGATAAGTTTGACTTTACAAAAGAAGATCAAGTACCCGATGACGAATTCACGGAAGTAATTTGGAAAGCTGTGAAAGGATTAGATGCGACGGTGCCATCCCCTAATAGGGCAGCTTTTATAAAGCTTAATCCTAAGCAAAAGGGTGATGACTAAGTTCGGGTAATTAGCGATGGATGGTATTGATTTAGGGTATAAAAGAAAAGGTTTCAATTGTTTGAAACCTTTTCTTTTATTTAATTGATTTTTTTTAAATCTGATGGAAATACTCTGTACCCATTATTTTATCTTTTGCTCTGAGTAAGCCTCTTACCAGGATAAATTGATAGACACCATAAGAGAATGCGCTTACACAATCTATCCAAGTTTGTTTACGGTGAAAATAATAAAGACTTGTATCAAAAAGCAAGTTGGCAAGGATTAATAGTACTATAGCAACCAAAGCAAACCTGAAGTTGAATAATTTATTATTAAAAAAGATATTAAATACAGATGTCGCAAAAATTGCCATAGCGGTTGCATACAAATAAGTCAAAGGTTTTTTGGTAAGTGTTAAGTTGTGACTGTTTGCAAAATATTCCATCACGGCGAAGTAAAGCAATAGACCTATCAATGCAATGAACAATGAAAGCTTGCTAGTTTTAAAGGTGAAATATTCTAATTTAAAGAATTGTTGTGCCAACAACAAAAATGAAAGACCATAGCAACCAAGGCCTGACCATTGTGACAATGGGGCATATTGTATAGTTAGATAATCGCCGATACAAGCTGAAATCATTGCACCAATAATGAGTATGTGGTTTCGGGATATGAACTGTTGTAGGAAGATAAGAAATAGAATGGGCATCAACGTTGGTCTGGTATAAATACGAGTGTAATAATAACGATAGTACAAGCAATAGCATTCCCCCGCAAGAGTAAGGAAATATATGGCAATCATAAAGTTCTGTAAGACTCCTTTTCGAATTAGTTCTATTATTTTTTTCATAACTACCTCCCTTTATTAATTCAATAAATTTTTCTTGTTTAACTATTATTATTTACGTCTTGATCTGTATTTTTCTTTGAGTAAAAAGCCTTATTTATTATCCATGCCAAAACAAACGGAAAAGGACTGAATATATCTGGCACTACGATATAATATTTATTAAGGAAGCTTAAAAATGGAATTTTAAGCACAACATAAATAAGGACTAGTATTAGATATATTTTTGTGAATAAAGAAAATAATTTCGGGTCTATACTTATCCATATACCATAAAAACCAAGTCCAATTTGAAGAAACATATCAACTTTGATGATTACTGTCATCAACGATACAGGCAGTGTATGTACCTCCGGTTTTAGTATAACAAGTAAGAAGAGGGCTATCATGTTCAGTATCATGCAACCCCAAAAAATACTATCTTTTCGCATTGTCAATACCTTTGTTTATATACAAGGCCCATCCTGCAAATATCAGGACATACATTACCAATGTGAATAGATAATGGTGGGTAGTCTCGAAAAGTGGGCGATAAAACTCATAGACCCATTCAAGGCCAGTACATCTAAGCATATTGGCTATCATCAATGCCACAAAGCCTACCGATATGTAAATTGATTTCTTTTTTAATGTACCAGGTAATAGGGCAATTACACCAGCATAAATCAGCATAAGTTCCAATCCATTGCAAGAATCACCAATTCTTAAAATAGAATGATTGTTACGTACAAGTATCACTTCTCCTACGTATCTGCTATCAATGCAATATACTTTTTTCAATGAAGCATTACTGAAGAGATTAATAAATTCTTGGGTACCTCTTCCTATAACATGAGTCAAAATCTTGTCAGGAAACCTTATAGGCATTAAAATGTAAACGTACAATAAACGCCAAAGTGCCACACATAACACAGACTTAACTATAAACTGCTTTGCTGGGCCAAGGCTTAACCATTTTTCTTTCATCCGTTTAGGGCTTTAAATAAAAAAAGCTGCGACAAACAATCTTTGTTTGACGCTGCAATATACAGCCGAATATTGTAAAAGGGACTAAATTTCCGCAAGTAACTTTTAGTAAAAGAATAAGTTGATGGTTAATTTGTTGAGTATTATCAGTAGAAACTATGAAGTAATAAAAAGAGTTTGATTATTATCATTAGAAAAACTATTGTCCTTAGTACTTATTAAGAAGATGTATATCCACTATCTTCTATCAAGTTCTTGCCATCAGCTGCGGCAGTAGCCAATTCATCACAGCGGTTATTTAACTCGTTTTCAGCGTGGCCTTTTACCCATATAAACTTTACTTTAAATTTACGGGAAAGTTGATAGTAGCGAGTCCATAAATCCTTGTTTTTCTTTCCACCCTTGAAATCAGTTTTAATCCAGCCATCCAGCCATCTTTTTTCAACACTGTCAACAATGTATTTGCTATCGGTATAAATAGTGATGGGTATGTCGTTTCTTGTAAGGCTCTCAAGTGCAACTATCACCCCCATAAGCTCCATGCGATTATTGGTGGTAAGGCGAAAACCCTGTGATATTTCTTTTCTTTTATCGCCCCATTGCAATACAATGCCATAGCCCCCTGGTCCAGGATTACCACGTGAGGAACCATCGGTATAAATAATGAGTGGATGAGACATAGAGTTATTAGTTGTTAGTGATAGCCAAATAAAGTAACTAGTATAGACTTAAAAAAAGGCTGCCTCCTATTAAGGGAAACAGCCTGTATCTTTAAATGCTAACAACTAATCACTATAAGTAATGATACCATGTACGGTTCAAATCCCAACTTTCAAACTCTTTCGCTACTTCAGACAAGAAGCTTGAGCCAACACTGCCATCTATTATGCGGTGGTCGTAACTTAAAGAAAGGTACATCATGTGCCTGATACCTATTGTGTCATTGTTTTCTGATTCAATAACAACAGGCCTTTTTTTGATGGCACCAACAGCAAGAATAGCAACTTGCGGTTGATTGATAATTGGTGTACCCATCAATGTTCCAAATGTCCCAACATTGGTAAACGTAAATGTACCACCGGTAACATCATCTGGTTTCAATTGATTAGACCTAGCGTCAGAAGCTAATTTATTAACTGCAGAACTAAGGCCTACAATATTCAATTGGTCTGCTCCCTTTATTACAGGCACTATTAGGTTACCTGTTGGTAGCGCAGTAGCCATACCGATATTTAAATCCTTTTTTATTATAATCTTATCCCCTTCTAAAGAAGAATTAAGGAGTGGGTAACGTTTTAAAACTTTCACTAAACAATCTATAAACATAGGAGTGAAAGTGATTTTAGTTCCTTCACGTCTTTCAAAGTCATTCTTTACCCTTTCTCTCCAAAGTACCATGTTGGTCACGTCTGCTTCTGCAAAGCTTGTAACGTGTGCACTTGTTTGTTTACTCTCTACCATATGTTTAGCTATTAGTTTGCGCATCCTGTCCATCTCAATAATTTCCACATTGCCAGACGGATGGGCAGAAGTGGGGGTAGTGTATTTGCCAGAGTCACCTTCAGCCAATGTAACCAACGGAACAGTAGGTGCAGTAGGTGGTACCAAATACACTGGAACAAGATTTTTAGGTGCTTGCTCAACTATTGGAGGGGCAACAGATGGTTTCTCTATTATAGGTTCAGGTATTGTTTCTGGCACTGTTTCATACTGAATGGTATAAACAGGCTCAACCACTTGTTCAACAATCGGTTGAGGAATGTAAGTTTCCACAACGGCTTCATGATGACGGACAACAGGAGCAGGCTCAAGAATTGTCTCAGGAGTTTCTATCTTTTGCTCAACTATCGGCGGGGCAACAAATGTGTCTTCAACAATAGGCTCAGGCATTGTCTCAAACACAGGTTCTTGTGCGGGAACAACAGGCTCAGCTACTGACTCAATCACTGGTTCAACAACAGGTTCAGGTACATGAACTTCTGAAACTGGCTGCTCAATAAAAGCAGGCTCAATGATTGGCTCAGGAACCGTTTCTTGTATTGGTTCATGGACTGGTTCAACAATTGGCTGCGGCACAAAAAATTCTTCTACTGGGTGCGGATTAATAACAGGCTCAACAATATGTTCAGTAATAGGAGCAGCTTCAACGATAGGTTTAGGTATAGTCTCAACAATAGGTTCTACTATTGGTTGAGGATATATAACTGGTTGCTCAACAATGGGTTGAGGAGCTATATAAACTGGTGTATCTGCTGCTTTTTGTAAAACCACCTGTTGAACAGGAGTTGGTATTTCGAATGAAGGCTGTTGATATGTTTGAACAGGCACAACAGGAGGTTGTTGATATTCTTGAACTGGTGGTTGTTGAACATAAACAATTTGTGGCGGTGCTTGATTGGGTACAAATACTGGAGTCTTACCAGCTCTTTTATCAGCAATATATTGAATGACATCTTTTTTAGAAACGCGTCCATCGGCACCCGTTCCAGGAATCCTTTCCAATTCACTTAAACTTATTCCTTCACTATTGGCAATATTTAAAACCAAAGGTGAGAAGAATTTATTGTTGCCTGTGGGTTTTGGAGCATTACTAAAAGAAGGTTGAAACGGTATATTTTCTTCGTAATTAATAAAAGAAGGTTCAGGAGTTGGAGCTTGTTCTGCTACTGGTAGAGCAGGGGGGGGCGTGTGAACTATAGCCTCAGGTTGAACTGGTCTAAACTCGGGGGCATTTGAATAACTTGTCATGTTTGTTTCAAATTTCGCAATGACACTCCCTACAGGTACAACATTATTAACAGGATATAGAATCTCTGTAATAATGCCCTCCACTGGGGATGGTATTTCGCTATCAACTTTGTCTGTTGCAATGTCAAGTATGGTTTCGTCCAGCTTAACATGGTCGCCCACTTTCTTGTGCCATTTAAGTATAGTGGCTTCCATTATACTTTCGCCCATTTTAGGCATTATTAATTCAGCAATTGCCATACGAACAGTTTTTTTAGCGTCTTAGACTATTATGTCTTAAAATTCAAATTAATCTTGCAAGCTTTGTAATGTACTATGGGTTTTTGACCAAGGCACATAGCGTTTTACAATGTTCAAAAGTATAGTATTGAAACTGAAAGTTATTCTATGGTTATCCACAAATTAAGATTCGTAGCATATTTAGGGCATTTACAGCCGTTAAATTGATATTTCTAGCTCTATCGTACCTAAAATCAAAGCTCTTCGCAATAGTTTTTCCACTTTTTGCAACAGCTATCCACACCTTTCCCACAGGTTTTGCACTTGTTCCACCATCTGGCCCCATGATTCCGCTGACTGCAATGCTGTAATCCGTACCCATTATTTTTAAAATACTCTCCGCCATTATTCTTACAGTTTCTTCGCTTACGGCGCCAACAGTTTGCAAAATAGTATCCGGAACATTCAATAAACTTGTTTTAATACTATTGTCATAGCTTACAATACTTCCTTTAAAATAAGCAGAAGAACCTGGCACGGATGTAATCAAATGCGCCATATATCCTCCTGTACAGCTTTCGGCGGTAGAAAGGGTCGCTCCTCTTTCTTTTAGTAATTTACCAATTACTGCTTCAAGTGGGAGGTCTTCATCAATTACCAGAAAGTCTTTTACTCTTTCTTTAAATTTCTGAAAATGATTGTTCAATGCTTCAATCAATTCAGTTTTATCATCGCCTGATGCAGTTAATCTAAGCCGAACCATTCCATAATTAGGTAAGTAGGCCAATTTAATAAAGGTGGGGAGGGCGGCTTCTTCTTCTTTAACCAGATCAGCTAGAAAGCTTTCTCCAATACTTGCGGTTAGCAAGGTTCTGTGCTCAATGACTGCAGCCTTGAATTTACTAGGAAGCATCGGTAGGACTTCATTGGTCATTATCCATTTCATTTCGTGTGGTACGCCAGGCATTGAAATGAATACTTTGCCATCCTTTTCAAACATCATACCCGGGGCAGTTCCTCTTTCGTTTTTTAAAACAGTGCATACATCAGGAACTTCGGCTTGTTTTAGGTTCACGTCCAACAACGGTCTTTTGAATACATTCTCAAACAAGTTTTTGACGAAAGCCAAGGTTGCTTCGTCTGTTATTAATTTCCCGCCAAAATACTTACACAATAATGGTTTGGTAATATCGTCGGAAGTAGGGCCCAACCCGCCAGTAATCAATATGATGGAAGCGTGTTTACTTTCTTCATCAAGGGCATACCATATATCCTCCCAAACATCCCCTACAGCAATCCTGTGTTTAACAGGTATCCCAATTTTATTAAGTTCCTGTGCCATCCATGCACTGTTTGTATCAACTACTTGTCCTATCAAAAGCTCGTCTCCAATGGTTATGATAGAAGCAAAATGTGTATTCATATCAATAATCTTCTTTTAAGTTAAATAACTTCTCCTTAATTTCCGTGCAAAATACTACTGTAAAATGAAACAGTTCAAACTACTTTTTATCTTATTCATAATTAATCACTTTTCCGTTGCACAATCCGTTAGTCAACGGCTTAAAGTTGCTATCGAAAAACTTCAATCTGATTCTGCATTGAGGCATGCAAGTATGAGTTTATATGTTGTAAACAGCAAAACGAATGAGGTGGTGTTTGATTATAACAGTCAACTGGGGCTTGTGCCTGCAAGCAGCCAGAAAATTATAACCAGTGTTGCTGCTTATGAGTTATTAGGCAAAGATTTTCAATATAAAACAGAGTTAGGCTATGATGGAGCTATCAAAAAAGGAACTCTTTATGGCAGCTTACACATAAAAGGTTATGGCGATCCAACATTGGGCAGTTGGCGATACGCTTCAACAAAAGACACTGCTGTTTTAAAAGACTGGGTGGAAGCAATAAAGCAAGCTGGCATCAAGAAAATAAATGGCAATATCATTTTGGATGGCAGTTCTTTTTCCTTGAATCCTATTCCTGGTGGATGGCCTTGGGAAGATATTGGTAATTATTATGGGGCAGGTAGTTGGGGATTGAACTGGTATGAAAACCAATATGACCTTCTGCTAAAACCTGGTATCCACGAAGGCGATTCTACAACTATCATTAGATCTTCACCAGAATTGCAGGCCGCGGACTTGCTTAACAATATAAAAACGAGTAAAAAGGATGATGGGGAAGATGCCAATATCTATTTGCCCCCTTATTCCATTCTTGGTTTTACAGAGGGAACAATACCTGCGGGAGAAAAGAACACTACTATCTCTGGGTCAACGCCCAATCCTTATTATCAGTTGGGCAATGTGCTTGAGAAAGCTTTGGAATCGGCTGGCATCAAGCACAATGTAATAACCAATAGTTTAGAATACATTGCCAATAAAAGCAGTATCCCCAAAGTTGATTCTATATTCCATACTTACTTATCGCCCACATTGGATAGTATTACTTATTGGTTCTTGCACAAGAGTGTGAACCTATATGGCGAAGCGTTATTAAAAACAATTGCCTACACAAAAACGGGGGAAGGGGGTACCGAAAGTGGAATAGGTGTAGTAAAGAAATTTTGGGAGGATAGAGGAATTGAGCTTAGTGCTTTGCGGATAAAAGATGGCAGTGGCTTGAGTCCTAGTAACCGTATCACAACAAGGGCATTGGTAACAGCATTGCAATATGCCCGTGACAAAGCATGGTTTCCTTCTTTTTATAATGCCTTACCTATATATAATGGTATGAAATTGAAAAGCGGAACAATCAGTGGCATAAAAAGCTTCGCCGGCTATCATACCAGTAAGGATGGAGTGGACTATACTGTAGCAATTATTGTAAACGACTTTGATGGTTATTCATCCGAGATGGTGAAGAAGCTTTTTTTTGTGTTAAATGAATTGAAATAGTTGGGGCGATAGAAAGCCTCTTAGCGTAATAAAAATGAACAATTTGTTGGGTTTCTGCACAAAATTTTCTTACTAAAGAAAATCCCCTTGGTTTAGTTCTTCTTTCTTTGGCTTACCCAAGGCTTCTGCCGAATCAATGTGTTTTATATCGATAATAATACAGAATATCTGCCACAAACAGATTAATGAATAGGCAAATACCGTAAGACTTACTGCCAATACTAAAGCTTTAAGGGAAATAAAACCACTTGTGAAGCCGTAAATCCCCAATATGTCATACACTGCTATTAGTATTAAGCTAAGAATGAGCGAACCAAACACCCTTACTACCTGACGTTTGGGCGAAAGGAGGTTAATCTCCCTTTGTAATGTTGATTTTTGTTTGTCATGTATCCTCAATCCCTGTATTAGGTGTGATACCTTCTCTTTCGAATGCCCTTTTATTTTGTTGTGACTATCTTCCATCATGTCATTTAGGTGCTTTACTTTATCCACCTTTCTTTTTCTGTGCACATCTATCCCATCTGCAAATACACCAATCAATAATGTAATCGCGGGGGCAACAAAACCTAGTATTCCAATCACAATCCTGCTATATAAATCTATTATATCTCTCAATGCTACTGTTTTATGATTTGTAAATTTAATGTTTTGTTGCGAAGTGTCAAATTGCTTTTTTCTCTGAACCATTTCTGTGCCTCTGTGGCAAATAAATATAGCCACAGAGGCACAGGAATAACTGAGTTGGAAACAAAAAAGCACTCCCAATTGGAAGTGCTTTCTGCTTTATCGTAATATGATTACTAATCTTCTGTTTTCCTCCACAAATCGGGCGTAGATAATGCTTCTTCCGAAACTTCTTTTAGGTAAAGAAACAATTGCATCTTATATCCGGTCAGCCATTTGATGCTTGTTTCAATTATACCCTCCCCCAATAGCCCTTTTGTACCGGCAGGGTGTGTTACTTCTTTCGTTGCAAGGTCATTTTCGGTTATATTGGCAAATAATTCATTCACCAAATCAATTTGTGCATCAAAAATGGCGGGTGCATTCTCTAAAGTAACGATTGGCGCAGATTCCCTCATCTTCATTAAAAAGGGACGAGGCTCTGTTTCACCGCTTTGCCAAAATTGTAGCATGCCCGTACCGCAAGTGCTCAGGTATTGAAGCAATTCAATCATGCTTCTAACGTTTTCTCGCGGGCGGAAGTCTTCTTTACCGGCAGGAACTTTAGTACTTAACCTTTTAATGAGTTTTAACTCCTTGATAATACTGTTTTGCAAAATCTCTTTAAGCATAATCATACATTTATTTGGTGTAAAAGTAGGGGCAGAAAATCTTCTGCCTCAACTTAATCCCAAAATATTAGCCACTGCCTTAGCCTAACAACCCAGTAAAGATGCTTACTAGTCGTTTATTAGAAATTGGTTTGATAATATAATCGCTTACTGCGCTGATGCTCCTCGCCCTATCCAGATCCCGCATGTCTATTGAGGAACTAACCACGTAAATAACGATGTTTTTACCAATTCTTGGCTTCAATAAGAGGTATGCTTCCAAAAACTCCCAACCATCCATGATGGGCATGTTGATATCGAGGAATATCACATCGGGTAGTGCAGCAATGTCGTCTTTATCCAATGCGGAAGTAATAAAATGTATCGCCTTTTCCCCATCATCAAAAAACATTACCTTGCCTACCAGGTTGGTATATTCAATTTCTTCCTTTGCCAAGTACTGATATATCAAATCATCATCGATGATACATACATTTTCAACTTTTTTTCTCATAAAACTTCTATTTCATTGAATTTAATAATAAATTTCGCCCCTTTGTCGGGTTCGCTTTCCACGGTTATGCTCCCTCCGAGCGACCTGATCTGATGCTTCGTAATAAATAACCCAATACCCCGTGCATCTGGGTTGTTATGGAATGTTTTATTCAGTGTAAAAACCTTCGTGCCATATTTATTCAAGTCCATCCCCAGCCCATTGTCCTCGCATTCCATTATAATAAGTCCATTTTCCTGTTTGTGCGTGGTAAAAACAACTTCTGGTCTTCTATCTGGCGATGAATATTTGATGGCATTCGTCAATAAATTCAGTAAAATACTCTCCATATACACTTTTGGGTAGTGTATTATCGGGCATTCGCCAAAATTATACTTGATGTCGGCATTACTTAGTGTTATCTGCGCACTAAGGCTCGTGATGATGTTTTTTAAAATGCTTTCAAACCTTATTTCGTCCTTTTGTACTTCCAAACTTTGGTTTATGTTCACTACTTCGCTCAAGTTTTGCACAGTATTAGCCAGTTGATTGGCAACTTGAAAGAATTTTGTCAAGAGTATATCCCTCTTTTCAGGATCACTTGTGCGTTGGTATATTTCTAATAACGACATCAAGTTTCCTGTTGGCGAGCGAAGGTTGTGCGATACTATATAAGCAAAATCTTGCAGCACATTCCGCTTGAATTCTAACCTTTTCGACAGTTTTTCTAGCCTGTCAATGGTCGATTCCAAGTGCATCTCGTTGTTTCGTATCAGCGTAATGTCTTTAGTAATCGTAAGCACGTTGTTTGTGCGCCCATGCTCGTCCAAAAGGGGGATTAAATCAATCACATAATGGCAATCGCCTTTCTTTTCCGTTGTTGCTGCCACTTCGTAATGCGCTTTTTTGCCAGTTTCAAAAACATTGTTCAAATGTTGCATGAACAACTCCGTATTTGGTTGTCCTGGCAGTATATCCGAAGGCTTTTTGCCAATATAATCTTCTATTTTTCGCGATGTTATCAAGCCAATCGATTCATTCACAAACTTATATTCAAGGTCTTTGCCCATCAACATGATAATGTCTGGGTTATTGTTTATCAAAGCCTTAAATTGTTGTTCACTTTCCTCCAATTTCTTGTTCGAGATGCGCAAAGCCTCAGTTTGTTCATCAATTATTTTTTGAAATTGCGATGGTGTCTTCAAACTGAAAGCCTTTGGCAGCACCTTATACAGCACAACAACGGTAGTTGTGGATATGATGGCAGTAATAGTTAGCAAAACGGCATTTAGCCTGTATAGCGGAAGCCAAAACATCATGGCATCCACTATATGCGTAAGGCCACAAAAGATAATAAACAGGCTAAATAAGGTGAAGACCCTAGGAAAAGGCAAATCTTTTCTTCTTCTGATAAAAAAGATAATCATCAAAGGGATAGCAAAATAGCTAATGCCAATATTGATGTCGGATAAAATATAAACCCAGCCGTGGCCCTTAGTCCATTTGCCGCAATCCCATCTAGGCATGAAACCACTAGATTCAAATAGGCTCTTTAAAAACTTAATAATTGCCTCCATTACAATTTTTTTGGGATAAGCAATACTTTTTCTTTTAGGATAAAATCAAAATAAAATGACAGTAACAGATTTTTTAAAATAATGGAATAATCATCACTGATTATTCCACTTTAAGAACTTAAAACAACATCATATTATACATTCGGGACATGGAACAAAACGGGGTGGGAGGTAACTACTAGTATAATATGATATATGTTGGGATAAAAGTAATCTTTATTTCATAACTTAAACAATAAATTATTTCGAAATGAAGAATATATTACAGATTGTGAAGGGTCTCTGCCTTGTTTAATAAACAAACTTGACTATATCATTAATTTCCAGCGCAATTGTTTGAATAAAGCACTATAAAGGATTAAAGGATATTTAGTATTTGAGTTGATTGATGTAAAGGGTAGATAATTATGGTTCAGTTGCTACTAAAAGCCTACAAAAAACAAGCAAATTCATGCAGGAAAGAAGCAAATTCGTAGCGAAAGTAAGCCAATTCGTAGCGAAAGTGAGGCAATTCGTGTCAAAAGTGACCCTTTTTCTACCTAAATTGACCCCTTTTTAGGCGAAAAGAAGCCTTTTTTGTACTAAAAGAAGCCAATTCGTGTCAAAAGTGAACGTTTTTCTCGTGAAAAACGTTCACTTTTGACACGAATTGGCTCACTTTTTGACATAATTTGATCGCTTTTGCATTAAAAAGACAAGCTTTTGGGTTAAATCAAGTCAGAAATGGAATGATTAATGGAATAAATGTTACGAATTCAACCAATTTGCCCCAATAAATGAGCCTTTACACGCCCTTCCCATTCGTGTTTCAGGATAGATAACACGATACTGTCACGCCTGCCCCCTTCTGCGTTCGGAACATTGCTACGAAGCACGCCTTCTATAGTGCATCCGATGCTGCGCATGGCGGCAACGCTGCGTTTATTGTTGATGTCAGCCCTAAATTCTACCCTTTCCATGCCCATCGTCTCAAAAGCAAACTGTAACAAAAGGAATTTACAGTTTTTATTCAACCCCGTCCCCTGATATTTGCTTCCATACCACGTATATCCCAGTTGCAAAGCCGAATTGTTAATCTGAATATCATAAAATCGGGTGCTACCAGCATATTCTTGGTACTTTTTATCGTAAACAACAAAGGGGTAGGCTGTTTTTTGGACTTTTGACAATATGGCTGCTGCTATATATTTCTTAAAATTCTCTTCTCCCGCCATAGGAAACAAGCTATACGGCCAAATATTTGGCTCGTTTATTGAAAAATGCAATAAATGGGTACTATTATTGCCATCTAGCGGCACAAGTAGGGCGCGATTGTTTTCGAGTGTGTAGTTTTTTGAGAAATCAAATGGAGTAAACATAAAGGTTGACCTATTTTTGTAAAAATAAAGGTTTTATCGCTAAATTAAAATAGATATATGTGTGGAATAGTTGGTTACATCGGGCCTAGACAAGCTTATCCTGTTATTATTAAGGGGTTAAAAAGGTTGGAATATCGTGGTTATGACAGTAGCGGGGTTGCTTTGATAGATGAAGGGGCTTTGAAAGTGTATAAAAAGAAAGGTAAGGTTGCGGAACTAGAAGATGAGGTGGTGGATAAGAACCTGAATGCGCATATTGGTATTGGTCACACGCGTTGGGCGACTCATGGCGAGCCAAGTGACAGGAATGCGCACCCTCATACGAGCAATAATGGGCAGTTTGCGATGATACATAATGGGATAATTGAGAATTATGTGCCCATTAAAAATGATTTACTAAAGAAAGGATACACGTTTAGCAGCGATACGGATACGGAGGTGCTTTTGAACTTTATTGAGGACATAAAAAAGAACAATAATTGCACCCTTGAAGAGGCTTTGCGTATAGCATTGAAGCGTATTGTGGGGGCTTATTGTATTTTGTTGATAGATAAGAATGATCCCGAAACGATTATTGCTGCTCGTAAGGGAAGTCCGCTTGTAATCGGTATAGGAAAGGGCGAACACTTCCTTGCAAGTGATGCTTCTCCCATCATTGAATATACAAAAGAGGTAGTTTATGTAAATGACTACGAAATAGCTATTGTAAAGGCGGATGAATTGGTGTTGAAGAACTTAGGAAATGAGAAACAAACACCGTTTATTACCAAATTAGACATGGAATTGGCGGCTATCGAAAAGGGTGGATATGATCATTTCATGCTCAAGGAAATACACGAGCAACCAGATACCATTTTCGACTGTTTACGTGGACGTTTATTAACCAATTCTGGTCAAATTAACCTTGCAGGGATAGATAATAACATAGAAATACTAAAGAATGCGCAAAGAATTGTGATGGTTGCGTGTGGAACGAGTTGGCATGCTGGCTTAGTTGCCGAATACCTGTTCGAAGACCTTTGCCGCATTCCAGTTGAAGTAGAATATGCCAGTGAATTTAGGTATCGTAACCCGATAATCAACAAAGGAGATGTGATAATAGCCATTTCGCAAAGTGGAGAGACGGCAGATACGTTGGTTGCACTAGAAAATGCAAAGGAAAAAGGTGCATTCATTTTTGGGGTGGTCAATGCCGTGGGAAGTAGTATTGCCCGTCTTAGTAATGCAGGAGCTTACACACATAGTGGACCAGAAATTGGCGTAGCGAGTACCAAAGCATTCACGGGACAACTTGCTGTGTTGAGTATGATTGCCCTAAAGATTGCGTATGCAAAGGGGACGATTACGGAAACTAGGTATATGGAACTGATTAAGGAATTAGAAGCAATTCCAGAGAAAGTGAAAGAGATATTAAAAGATACTTCGAACATAGAAAGGATTGCCATGAAGTACAAAGATGCCACTGACTTCCTGTTTTTGGGAAGAGGTTACAACTTTCCGGTGGCTTTGGAAGGAGCTTTGAAGTTAAAAGAGGTATCTTATATCCATGCTGAAGGTTATCCTGCCGCTGAGATGAAACATGGACCGATTGCGTTGGTGGATGAGACATTGCCGGTGGTATTTGTTGCCACAAAAGACAAATATTATGAGAAAATAGTGAGCAATGTGCAGGAAATTAAAGCAAGAAAAGGGAAAGTGATAGCAGTTGCTACGGCAAGTGATACGGTTATACCAACTATGGCAGACGATACAATGTTTGTGCCTGATGCGGATGAGGTTATTGCGCCATTATTAAGTGTTGTGCCACTACAATTGCTCAGTTACTATGTAGGAATTGCCAAAGGCTTTGATGTTGATAAGCCTCGTAACCTAGCGAAGAGTGTTACAGTTGAATAAATATTTGGACTTACACTAAATTTAGGAATAATACTTGCTTATAATCCCAATTTAGTTGGATTGCTTGTTGTAATTATAAATGGACTCTTACTATGCCGCAGAATGCTATCATAAAAACACCCATAAATGAGTTGGGATATGGGTTTATTCCGAAAGAATACCTAAAAGAAGGACAGGACGAGTACTTATATAGAAATATTCAAAATAGAAGCGGCATTGCATACAGGCATTTGACGGCTTTTGAAATAGAAGGGCTTGTTCGTAATAACAATACAAGCGATAACTGGAACAATATCTTTGTTTCGGACTTTTTTAACCCCTCTTTAGTAAAGAATTGCAAGTTTTATGGGTTGGTTCGTATCAGTAAGCTAGAACCTTTCTTCTTGGAGTTCAGTGATTTGCAGGTACCTGTTGGGCTTTATAACTCAACCATCATCAGTTCGGATATTGGCGATAATGTTTGTATTGATAATGTGAACTATTTGTCGCATCAGATTATCGGAAATGAGGTAATCATCAACAATGTGAATGAATTAGTGACAACAAACCATGCTAAGTTCGGGAATGGTATCCTAAAGCAAGGGGAAGATGAAAGTATTAGGATATGGTTGGAACTTTGTAATGAGAATGGGGGAAGAAGCGTTATTCCTTTTAATGATATGCTGCCCGGCGATGCTTATTTGTGGAGCAAATACAGGGATGACACGGCATTGCTTGATAAATTCAAGGAGTTTACAGAAGAACAATACAGGAATGAAAGAGGATACTACGGAAAGATAGGGGCAAGGACGGTAATTAAGAATTGTAACATCGTAAAAGACGTTTGGATAGGGGAAGATGCCTATATAAAAGGGGCGAATAAACTGAAAAACTTAACCATTAACTCTGGTCCGAAAGGGTTGACACAGATAGGGGAGGGGGTTGAACTGGTTAATGGCATCATTGGGTTTGGTTGCAGGATATTTTATGGCGTTAAGGCTGTGCGATTTGTAATGGCGTCCAATTCTCAGTTGAAATATGGGGCGAGATTGATTAATTCTTACCTAGGAAACAATGCTACCATCTCTTGTTGTGAGGTTTTGAACTCATTAATATTCCCTGCCCATGAACAACACCACAATAATTCCTTTTTATGTGCGGCATTGATAATGGGACAGAGCAATATTGCGGCAGGGGCGACCATTGGTAGCAATCATAATAGTCGTGGCGCTGATGGAGAGATTGTTGCAGGCAGGGGATTCTGGCCTGGCTTGTGTGTTAGCCTGAAACATAACAGCCAATTTGCCTCTTATACTATGATTGCCAAGGGTGATTACTCATCTGAATTGAATATTACTATACCTTTTTCATTAGTCACCAACGATGTGACAAATGATCGATTGGTAATCATGCCTGGCTACTGGTTTATGTATAATATGTACGCCATTGCGAGGAATACTTGGAAATATCAGGACAGGGACAAGCGTGTAGATAGGATTCAGCACATAGAATACGACTTTCTCGCGCCGGATACCATCAATGAAATGTTTAAAAGCCTTACTTATCTTGAAAAAGTAATTGGTAAAGCATTCTTGTTGAAAGAAGAACTGATTACTAAGAATACAACTGACGAACAATTTATTAATACAGGCAAGAAATTGTTGGATACCCATGACCCTATTGTTCATGAGCTTGAGATTGTTGCAGAAGGTTTTGAAAATGCAAAACGAAAGACCATTATTGTAAAGGCTGCTAAGGCATATTATCTATTTAAGGAACTGATTGGTTATTATGGTAGCTGCCAATTGATTAATTTCATCAAGACTCATTCTTTTAAGACATTGGGGGATGCTGTTAATGTGCTTTCTGCAAGGATGAGGCGCAAGGAATGGCTGAATATTGGTGGACAATTACTGTTGAAGGATGATGTAGAAGCCTTTAAAGCCAATATAAAGGAAGGTAAGATACATGGATGGGATGCAGTGCATCATTGGTATGCAGAAAAAGGTACGGAATACAACGAACAGAAGCTAAAACATGCTTTGGCAAGCATTTCTGAGCTAAAACACTTGAACCTAAAGCATATAGATGGTAGCCTTTTAAATGAAATCATCAACAATACCATTTCAACCAAAGAATGGATTACCCAAAGCATATATGAATCGAGGGCTAAAGATTACGAAAATCCCTATCGTGCGATGGTTTATGACAATTCACAAGAAATGGAGAGTGTTGTAGGAAAACTAGAAGACAATACCTTTATTAATCACCAGCTTGAGGAACTTGAAAGCTTCAAAAGCGATATGAAAGCACTTAAAAAAAGGTTCGAATTAGATATGGCTACCATATAAACTGTTACTTTAAAGAGATAAGACTGCTCGTTTGCGCTTTTTTCCTTTAATTTGCAGCCCTTAATGGTTCGGTAGCTCAGCTGGATAGAGCGTCATCCTTCTAAGATGAGGGTCATTGGTTCGAATCCAATCCGGATCACAGAATACAATAAAAAAGCGTTGATAATCAATAGATTACAACGCTTTTTCTTTTTTTGGGTAAACATAGGGTAAACATTTACAGGATGCCTGTTTTACCTGTTTATTGATTCCAAAACATAGTCGTGTTTTAGACCAGAATAACTACAAAACTCCTCTACAGTTACCAATTGTTTCTTGTCTTTTGCGTGGATTTCTTTTATTTTCTGTATTACTAAACGCCCATAACGCTGGCTTTTGCCAGTGATTAACTGAATATCTTTTGGGTAAATACAAATCCTATCCATAATAAATACTGTTTTGATACACTCCCCATACATTAGCTATGGAGTTCCTATGCTTGTCCTATACACTAGCCTATGCGAAAATACAACTTAATAGGTTGGCAAAATGTGCCTAATATGGCTATTATGGCAAGGATGGCAAGAACTGTAGGTTATTGTTGGTAAAGTGCCTTTAGTGTATCTAATTTTGATAAATAGCAGTGAAATTATTGCTTCAATTCATTTTAAAAAGAGTAAATCATGGCAAAGGTAAAAGGCATCGTTAAGATACAAGGTACGCTGGATGAGCTGACCTTCTATAAAACACAGGATGGCAACCTAGTAAAAACAAAAGGTGGCGTTTCCAAGGCACGTATAGCCACTGACCCAACCTTTCTAAGGACAAGGGAGAACGGGGCAGAATTTGGGTCTGCTGCAAGTGCAGGCAAGTTGCTGCGTAGCGCAGTGCGGACACTTATGATGGTTGCATCAGACAACAGGGTAACATCAAGGGTGACCAAATTAATGACCATCATAAAAGACTATGACACTACTTCTGTAAGGGGAGCCCGCAACGTAGGCGTTGCAATAAGCGCAGCAGCAGCGAAGGCAGAACTGGTTGGCTTCAATTTCAATCTTGCCGCCCCGCTTTCCGCTGTACTTGTATCACCCTATACGGTGAACACGACCACTGGTGTTATTGGTATCCCGAACTTGACACCCTTGAACAACATTACTTACCCTGCCGGGGCTACCCATGTGACCATCACAGGCGCATGGGCTAAGATTAACTTTGCTGGCAATGCTTCTGTGATTGAGTTTACAAATGCCGTTAATCTGGCTATAAACGCTACCACAAGCACGGAAACGCTTACGCCAACATCTGTGCCTAGTGGGACTGGGACAAGCTTGTTTATGTTGGCTGTTGAATTTTTCCAATTAGTCAATGGTGTGCAGTACACATTAAAGAACGGCTCTTACAATTCATTGTCAATCGTTCAGGTAGTTTAACTTTACTACTAAAGGGTGAAAATAAAAAGATTAGCCTTCCCAATTTTGGGAGGGCTTTTTTATGCCCCCAACTATACACACCTAGCCCCTAAAGGAAATAAAAGAAAAGCTGCCCTACCTGACGGCAAGGCAGCAAAACCAACCCCTAGAAAGGAAGGGCTGAAAGCTGGCGGCGACCTGATGGGAAACACCAAACAAACCAGCCACAAGACAACCTGCGAACCACCACACCGGGCAACGGACGAAAGTGGACTGGCAACCGCCCAAGATGCCTGCCAAACGCCAACAAGGGGACAACTGGCAATGGGAACAAACCACTGCTGAAAGGGCAAACTGACAAACTGGGAACAATGCGGGACTTTTTTTGCATGACTAATTTTTTATAAGCTCCTCAAGCGGCGGCTGCGAAAAAAAATAACTGGAGCGGAATAAGTCCCGGAGGGTGGAAAGAAAATCACTACAGATTATTTGCCCGTTAATTTTCTTTTCATTATGCCGAACAGGATATTTTTTGCAACACAGCCAAAGCTATTTTTGCTGTATTAAAAAAAGTGGTGCAAAAAGGGGCATGTTTCCTACTGTGAAGTGCATTTTAGCATTGAAGGTTGCCAAGAATCAACCTTTATCATCATTTCGGCTTGTGGTAATTAACAATCCCACTTTCTCCAATTGAAACTTTCCCATTATCAAGCTGTAACATCATTATCGGCAACCATCCAACTCTTAATAAAATTAGTTTTAAAAGAAAAAAGGGAAAAAAAGAAAGCCATTCGACAGGCGGCACTGCAAAAAACAATACTGGATGCGGAATAAGTCCCACAGGGTAGTTTTTTGGGTGGTAGATTGGCGAAGCCGAACACCCTAAAAACTATTATGCCGAACAGTTTTGTTTTTTAAATAGCAGTTCTTCTGCCGCCTACATTTGCTGGCTTTTTTCCTTTAAGTAGTCCCTCAAAATTAAATATAGATTATTACGTTAATTATGAGTGGGAAGGAAATCAAAGGTAATATCACTATCCCCTGAGGATAGGAAACTCTTAGAGAAGGGTTATAAACAAGGCGC
>Ga0164296_1001537_pt1 | contig 24261 bp, 20 predicted proteins | sample GEODES057metaG_FD_113533 | JGI IMG/M metagenome (GOLD analysis project Ga0164296, IMG submission 113533) | Dystrophic lake water microbial communities from Trout Bog Lake, Wisconsin, USA - GEODES057 metaG | ecosystem: Environmental > Aquatic > Freshwater > Lake | place: USA: Trout Bog Lake...
AAACCCTGAGATTCAGACGTTTGCAATCAAAACGCGGCCACAGCCTACAGGATTGGTTGGAGTTTGTGAATTGAGTGCTGAGCTTGTTATTTGCCGGTAACTTTGGGCTCTCATAATTTCCTTCTGGTGAAATGGCTCTCACATTCCGCCCCTTCTACCCCTTCTACCCATTCTCCCCCTACTGCCCTTTCTGGCCCTTCCGCCCAGGCTCCCTGCAATCAACGCCTTCCAAATTATCGTATTGTTAAGAAGAGCGTCGCCCAAAGGTGGGACGGCCGAGTCCGAAAAATTGCCGGGTATACTCCTTAACAATCAACGCAGACCGCTCAGTTCACAGTTGACTCCTGAGTAGCGAACAAAGACCAGTTCGCGCCCACAGCACGGGTTAAGTGCGACAAACGACAGGAGGTCTTCATGATCGTTTCCGTCCGAAGATGGACTTCAATCGCCCTTCCGCGTATCGCGAGGCGAGCACAATCAAGTCGGCAGGAATTGCCGAAGGCAGAACACAACCAGGCTAAGCCAATTAGATTCTTTGAGGCTTACAACAATATGTTGGAACACCAAGTTGGCCTGATGTTCAAAGACAGCCAATCAGACTGAAAATCGGCCCCACGGGGCCGATTTTTCTTTTTTGTTCTACACTCCCGAACCTATAATGAACTCATGTTGATGTGGGTAGCGGTAGGTTCGCTGTACTTGGCCAAACCTTCGGTTCAAGCTGAATTGAACCTACTCAAGGGGCATCTTGACTCAGTTTGTCAGAACTTCCATGGCCGAATGGGCTACTGTGTCCGCGATATGGAGACTGGCCTTGGCATTTCAAACCGGGGTTCTGAACGATTTCCGACTGCCAGCACCATCAAGACAGCGGTTGCCCTGGAGGCTATTCGCCAAGTAGAAGAAGGAAAGGTCAATTGGACCGACAAGTCGATGGTCCCTCCCATGGATGGCCGCCAATTCAGTATGTGGTCCTACTTCTTCAAGGACAACACTGTCCTCGATCTGGACGGATGGGTGAACCTGATGATCACCGTCAGTGACAACACTGCAACGATGCTTCTTAGAGAGTGGCTCAAACCAGACAACGTCAACGCAAGGATGGAGGCCCTTGGCCTTAAAAACACCAAGGTGCTGTGGGACAATTTTCCACCCAATGAACCAGACAAGGTCAAACTACGGGCTCAATATGGATTGGGATTCACCACTCCAGTCGAGATGAATCGACTGGCAGAACTGATCTATCGTCACAAGGCTGCCTCTGATGCGGGATGTGATCGGCTACTCAGAATTCTCAGTCATCAATACTGGGACGATTACACTGGGGTAACGACGCCAGTCGACATTAAAGTCGCGAGTAAGTCGGGAGCGATCGATCGAAGTCGGAGTGAGGTGGCGATCGTCTATGCAACTCATCCATATATCCTGACGATCTACACCGATTCTCAGAAGGATCAGTCATGGACACCGACGAACGAAGGAGACGTGGCAATAAGAAAGATGTGTGGTTTCATTTGGAACGACCTAAACCCAAAACGACCTTATCATCCTCCCGTTGGGTATGAGAAATTCCTGCCAACCGGTGGCGGCGTCGAATAGCTTCCTGCAACCCAAGGTTGTTGCTCCCACGTATCGTGTTCAGTGCTTGAAGTCGTTGGAGTTAAGAAAAGCTACGGAGAAACCGTCGCAGTAAAAAACGCGACATTCTCAGTAGAACCAGGGATTTGTTATGGGCTACTTGGGCCAAATGGAGCGGGGAAAACATCCGTCATTTCCATCATCTCAGGAACCCTGGATGCTGATGGAGGAACTGTAACACTAGACGGTGAGGTGGTAACGACACGCAGTGCTGGGCCAAAACGAAAGATTGGTTACGTTCCACAAGAGATCGCACTTTTCTCGGAAATTAGCGCAATCGATAATTTGCGGTTCTTCGGATCGCTCTATGGCTTGATTGGACAGCATTTATCCAACCGAATCGAAGCTTGCCTTGAACTGACTGGACTTTCAGACCGGGCAAAAGAGCCAATCTCGAACTATTCTGGAGGAATGCAAAGGCGTCTGAACATCGCGGCCGCCCTTTTGCATGAACCGGATCTGATCATTTTGGATGAGCCTACAGTCGGAGTTGATCCTCAAAGTCGAAATGCAATATTCGACGCCCTTGAGATTCTGAGATCAAAAGGGAAGACGCTCCTTTACACCACCCACTACATGGAAGAAGTGGAAAGACTCTGTCAGAGGGTGGCGATCATGGATCACGGGAGTGTGATTGCGGAGCATAGCTTGGCGGGAATCAAGCGAATGTTGCCGCAGACCAACGAGGTTCAAATTGAGGTCGAGTCGGGAGCAGTGGTGGACCCGGCGACTCTTCCGGGTTCGTTCTCCTATACGTGGATGGACTCGACCCTGACCTGTGAAATTACTGACCTCAACCGAGATCTACCCGCTGTGCTGAACGCTCTCAATGATCTGGGAGTTCGCATCCTATCGGTGCGGACTCGTGAATCGTCTTTGGAGCAAGTTTTCCTCCATCTAACTGGTCGGAGCCTGAGGGACTGAACTGAAATGAACTTACTCTGGGAACTTGTACGTAAGGATTTGAGAATCTATATCGCAGATCGAAGGTCAGTTATGATTTCATTCTTGACTCCTGTTCTGCTTGCTTGCTTTGTGGGTTATCTCTTTGGCCTTGGAGGCAAGACGGATGGCCCAAAGAAAGTAAGCATCGCATTCGTGGATCAAGATCATTCGACCTTTACCAAAGATCTACTCGCCAAAATGAAAGAGAGTGGTTCGTTTGACATTGAATCAATGACTGAGGATAAGGCCAAACACAAAGTCAGCAAAGGGGACTTGGCACTGGCTATCGTTGTTCCCGAAGGATTTGCTGCTCATGCTTCAAGGGCCATGCTGGAGCATTCAACCGCCCCTGAGTTCAAGTTCTTGATTGATCCTTCACGCACGATTGAAGCGAGCCTGTCTAAAGGGGCGCTGATTCGGACAACCATGCAGGTTCTTACCCGAGAAGTATTTGGCTCAGTTTCTGCGACAGAAGATAATCAGCTGCCATTCAAAATCGTGGGTGAATCTCAGGCCGTTCAGGCTGAGACGAATAGCAGCCCAGCAGCTCATGCCTTCGCGGGGATGAGTATGCAAGGATTGCTGTTCTGGGCGATTGAAAGCGCGATGACGCTTCTTCGTGAGCGACGAATGGGTCTCTGGAAGCGGCTTCGGTCCTCTCCTGTATCGCCGTTCATGTTTCTCCTCGGAAAGGGTATCAGCTCGGCCATACGCGCCATGGCAATCTTGGCGTTCGTCTTTGGAACCGGATTCTTGGTCTTCCACTTTCAAATCACGCCAAGAGTTGAGAACTATGTGGGATTTGGCTTGGTCGCTATAGCGGCTTCCTTAATGGCTGCCAGCTTTGGCCTTTTTGTCGCTGCACTGGGGCGAAACGAACAGCAGAGTCGTGGGCTGTCGATTCTGGCCGTTCTCGGAATGTGCATGTTGGGTGGCGCATGGTTCCCGATGTTCCTAATGCCGCAATTCATTCAAACGATTTCGAAAGCTATTCCCATCTCTTGGGCAGTCAACGGGTTTGATGGAATGATCTGGCGAGGCCTGGGTTTGACTGATGCGCTCCAGTCGGTTGGTGTTCTCCTTATCTTCACGATGATATTCGGTGGCATTGCCCTCAAGAGAATTCGTTGGGAGCCTGAGCCAGCCTAGTCGGTTGATTCAGCTCCATCCGATTCCGGTCACGGGTACCCTGAATGCATGTCGGTAAAAGTCCGCTTTGCGCCCAGTCCTACGGGAATGCTCCATGTCGGCGCCCTTAGGGATGCCCTTTTCAAGTCGTTATTTGCCAAGCATAACGGTGGCATCAACATCTTGCGAATTGAAGATACGGACCGAAGCCGGTACTCTCCCGACTCAGAACAAGAATTTATCGACACCCTCAAATGGGTTGGTATCGAATTTGATGAGGGACCTCATATTGGTGGCCCTAATGTCCCCTATCGTCAGAGTGAGCGAAAGGAAGCAGGCATCTATGCAGAGTGGATTCTGAAGCTGATGGATGCTGGCATGGCTTACAAGGCGTTCGATACCGCCGAAGAGCTTGAGGCGATGCGCGAGGTTCAGCGAGAAAACAAGCAGTCAACGGGCTATTTCGGTGGCATTTGGCGAGACGCGACGAAGGACCAAGTCGCCGCTGCGGAAGCCGAGGGTAAGTCCTTTGTCATAAGGCAACGGATTCCAAGGGACCAAACCATCGTAATCGAAGATGCGATCCGGGGGAGAGTCGAGTGGGATAGCAATACGGTCGATGACCCTGTTTTGATCAAGAACGACGGAATGCCCACGTATCACTTTGCCTCAATGGTGGACGATCACCTCATGGAGATCACTCACATTATTCGTGGGGAGGAGTGGCTATCGTCGGCTCCAAAACATGCTTGCTTGTTTGATGCGTTTGGCTGGGAGCGCCCTGTCTTTGTCCATTGTCCAGTGATTGTTGGTAATGATGGGAAGAAGCTTTCTAAGCGCCATGGAGCCACTCGCGTTTTGGATTACGCGGCGCAAGGGTTCCTGAAGGAGCCACTCAAGAACTTTATTGCATTAATCGGCTGGTCTCCAGGTGATGACCGCGAGGTTCTTAGTGAAGAGGAATTGATCGAAGCCTTTGATCTGAAAGGCCTCCAAGCATCGCCGGGCAAATTCGATTTTGACAAGTTGAAGTGGCTCAATGGCGTGGCAATTCGGGCTTTGGATGTGGACTCCTTGGTCGGAATACTTTCGGATTACTTGCAGACGCCCTATACGTTTGAGTACTGGGAGAACCTTGAAGTAGAACCGAACCAGCCCGATCCGAAGAAGATTGCAGAGCAACTGAGATTGTTGGCAAAGACGCTTGAAGTGGATCGTCAATACATTACTGAAACGATCAAGTTGGAGCAACCACGGGTCGTAACCTTGGCTGATTTTGGCGCCGAGTGCGAGTTCTTCTGTGTGGACCTCCCGACAATGGATCAAAAAGCAGTCGACAAATGGTTTAGCCAGCCGACTACTCGAGATCTCTTCGAGTTCCTATTGGAGCAGTGCGATCAAACGTTTGGTCCTGATTCAGAACCAGCCGTGTACGATCAAGCACTACGAGACTTTCAGACCAGTAGAGGATTAGAGAAATTGGGACCAGTTGTCCATCCAACCCGAGTCGCTCTGACTGGAAAAACGACGGGGCCCGGGCTATTTGAGTTGATGGCTGTTCTTGGTCCAGAAAGGATTCGAAGGCGAGTGGAGCAGGCCCAGGGGTTGCTGTTCTAATGGCTGATCTGTGTCGCATCATAGATGCCAGGATTAGCGATCCATTTGAGTTTCTTCGGTCTCGAACTTTAAGGCAAGACCTGGAACTTGAAGGGATCGTTCGAGCGATCATTGACGACGTTCGACAGCGAGGGGACATTGCCCTCTTGGAGAGCGCGCGCCGATTCGACTCCCCTGCAATTCAATCGATCTTGGTAACTGATGAAGAGTTGGAGAAGAATGAACTTCCCACTCACTATGCTTCTGCCATTGAGTTTGCGGCAGAGAGAATCGAAAGATTTCACACGCTTCAGTTGACCAGTTTCAGCTCAGGTTTGGAGGCTGAAGGCAACGCGTTCGGATGGAGACACGAAGGGCTTGGCCAGCGCGTGCTTCCCATGCAGAGTGCAGGCGTCTACGTTCCGGGTGGGAAAGCAACATATCCCAGCTCAGTCTTGATGAATGCAATCCCGGCAAAAGTAGCCGGAGTCGAACATAGGTTTGTCACAACACCCTGTAACAAGGACGGGAAGTTGGCTCCGGTGGTCCTCCATGCTTTAAAGGTGGCCGGTGTCGAAAGGGCATTTAAAGTAGGTGGTGCGGCGGCGATTGCCGCGCTTGCCTTGGGAACAGAATCCGTTCCAAGGGTCGATAAAATCGTCGGTCCGGGCAACCGATTCGTAAATGAAGCCAAACGACAATTGTGGGGGCAAGTTGGTTTGGATGGGTATGCCGGCCCCAGCGAAGTCTGCGTCCTTCTAGATGAATCAGCCAACATCGAATATGCTTGTGCCGATTTGCTGACTCAAATTGAGCATAGCGACGACAATGCTGCGTTCATCGTTTCCACCAGTGAACGCGCAATAAAGCTCATGTTGGATGCTGCAGAGCGCCAACTCAACGGTACAACCTGTGAGCACAGTATGCGAAAGGCTCTTTCTGAGATGAGTTGTGCCTTCATCGCCACAGACCTAAATCAAGCGGTTGAAATCGTTAACGCCATCGCTCCCGAACACTTGAGCATCGCTTTGGAAAACCCTGACAAGGTTCTGGATTCGATCCGAAACGCGGGTGCAGTCCTCATTGGAGAATTTACGCCTGAGAGTGCAGGGGACTACGTTTTGGGGCCATCACACACACTTCCGACGGCGGGTGCGGCTCGCTTTGGAAGTCCAGTGAATGTCATGGATTTTCTGAAGATTCAAAGCTACAGCCACATTGCATATGATCAGTTGCTAGAATTGATACCAACAATCGAAGCTTTTGGCGAAATGGAAGGATTCCCCGTGCATGCTCGGGGGGCTTCGATACGTCTTTCTCGTTAAGACGACTGGTACGATAGATCACGTGGCGAAGGTTCTCGGATTCGTAGGTTTGGGAGTGATGGGCGGCCCTATGGCCGGTCACTTGGTGTCGGCTGGACATTCGGTTGTGGTTTGGAATCGATCTGCAGGAAAATCTGAGCCATTGGCGGCTCAGGGTGCAATCGTTGCAAAAGATCTGGCTGAATTGGGGCGCCAATGCGACATCGTATTCTTCTGCGTCGGACGATCCGAGGACGTAGAAGAGTGTGTCTTGGATGTTACAGCTACCGCCAAGCCAGGAACACTGGTTGTTGACCACTCTACGATTTCGCCAGCGGCTGCGGAGCATCTGGCATCTACGTTGGCCCAAGAAGGATTTCGATTTGTTGACGCACCCATCACCGGTGGAAGCGTTGGAGCGCAAAAGGGGCAGTTGACGATTTTTTGCGGCGGAGCCGAGGACGATGTTGCTGAAGCCATGCCTTACCTTCAAGCCTATGCGAAACGGGCAGAGCGCGTTGGAACTCACGGCGCGGGGCAGATGATGAAGATGGCCAATCAGATTGCAGTTGGCGGAGCTCTCCTTGCCCTTTGTGAATCTCTCTCTTTTGCTAAGAAAGCTGGCCTTGATATTGTTCAAGCAAGGGAATTGATCGGTGGAGGCGCTGCTGGAAGTTGGGCTTTTGATAACTATGGGCTCAAGATTCTCAGCCAAGATTGGACTCCCGGTTTTAGCATCAAAAACCAGCTTAAAGATTTCGGTTACTGCGAAGAAGCAGCCAAAGTGATAGATGCCGCCATCCCCGGAACGCAACTGGTAGATCGTTTGCTGAAGCAGGCGGCAAGTCAGGGTAAGAACGAATTAACCACCGCGGTACTTTACGAAATTTTGCTTCAAATGGGTGCCGACGAGTGAGTTTTGCAGTTCGCCTGCTTGGAATTACCAAGCGGTTTGGCTCGGTTACGGCTTTGGATCGAGTGGATCTGGAAGTGGAGCAGGGAGCCATTCACGCCTTGGTGGGTGAGAATGGAGCCGGAAAGACCACTCTCATGCGGGTTTTGTATGGAGCTTTGCACGCCGATGAAGGCGCATTGGAACTCGACGGAAATGCTGTCCGATTTAACTCCTCTCGGGAAGCTATAGCTGCCGGTGTGGGAATGGTGAGCCAGCATTACGGCATCATTCCAGAGCTCACTTGCTTGCAGAACCTTATTCTTGGAGCAGAAGGCGGACCTGTTCTCAACGGTAAGGTGGCAGAGGCAAGAGCACAACAACTTGCCGAACGGATGGGCTTCAGTTTCGATTGGAATGCCGATGCAGCCACTCTGAGCCCGGCGAGTGCCCAAAAACTCGAGATTCTAAAGCTACTTTGGCGCGAGGCCAGAATCATGATTCTGGATGAGCCAACCGCCATGCTGTCGCCAGCAGACTCAGATGCACTATTTGAGAGCCTTGAGCAACTGGCCAAGGATGGGGCAACCATTATCCTCGTCACCCATCGACTCCCCGAAGTTCTGGATCATTGCAGTCGAGTAACCGTTTTGCGAGGGGGTAAGCGAGTCGACGAAAAACTCGTCTCGACTACCAATGGACCCGAACTGGCAAAAATGATTGTGGGGGAAGCGATCGAGCGTTATGAATCGGAAGATTGTCCAAGTCTCGGCGACGCAGTCTTGGATCTCCAGAGTCTGACCGCGAAAGGGGCAAGAGGCGATCTGGCACTTAAAGAAGTTTGCCTAAATTTAAAATCAGGTGAGATGCTCGGTGTTGCGGGTGTGGATGGCAGTGGGCAACGTGAGCTCTTCGAAGTCATTGCTGGACTGATCAAACCAATTAGTGGAAGTCTCCAAATTGTCGGAAATGATGGCAATAACTTGGGCTCATGGGATCGAATTGAAAAAGGACTCCGGCTTATCCCTGAGGACAGACATGCACAAGGTGTGGTCGAAGAATGGAGTTTGGATGAAAACGCTGCCTTGGGACTCCAGCGTCTAGAGCCGTTTGCACAGAAAAATTTGGTGGATACCGACGCTCGAAAGCAGATGGCAGGAAAGATTGCCGAACGTTTTAAGACTAAACATGGTGGCCTCAATCTTGCGATGGCCAGTCTATCGGGTGGAAATCAACAGCGGTTTGTGGCGGCGCGCTCGTTATGTCTGAACCCGAAACTGATCTTGGCTTTCCAACCTGCACGTGGATTGGACATCAAAGGCACTCAGCAGGTGTATGAAGGAATTCGCGAGGCTTGTCGAAATGGAGCTGCAGCGCTTATCGTCAGCTTTGATCTGGATGAATTGCTCGAACAGTGTGACCGCATCGTAGCAATGAATCATGGCAAGTTGTATGAGCCTCAAGCTGGTCAATCGAAAGACCGCGATGCCATTGGAAGGCTCATGGTAGGTGCTCAATGAAATGGCGGTTGATCGCATTGATCGTGGGTGCCTTGGCGATTCTTGCCGGTGCAGTTCTCATCGCTCATGCAAGTCCACTCGCTAGCCTGCAATCGCTCTTTCATGGCAGTTTAGGTACGCCGGTAGCGATAGCAGGAACCTTAAAGGAAACAACACCGCTTCTGATTTGCGGCCTGGCCGTCTTCATTGCCTTGCGCGCTGGGTTGTTCAATATTGGCGTTGAGGGGCAACTCTTGGTTGGCGCCTGCACCTGTGGAGTGGTTGCGACCAAGTTCCATGGGATCACCGGTATGGTCTTGGGAGTTATTTGTGGCATGATTGCTGGCACTCTCTGGGCACTACCAGCCGCATTGATCAAGGCATATCGCAACGGGCATGAGGTCATCACGACGATCATGCTCAATAACATCGCCATGCTGATAACCAGTATGTTGGTGTCTGGTCCATTAAAAGATAAAGCGCAATCTGATACAGCGACACCCTATGTAGATGCGAATACGAGACTTCCTTGGGTCTACAGTAACCCACCAGTTCAAATTAACTTGGCACTCGTCCTTGGCGTCCTCTTATGTCTCGGAATGGCTTACTGGTTGAAGAAGACAGTCGGCGGATACGAGTTACAAGCTGTGGGTGCCAATCGAACCGCCGCACGATTTGCTGGCATCTCGCCTCAGAAAGTCACGATGGTGGCAATGTCGATTTCAGGTGCATTGGGAGGTCTGGCCGGTGCAGTTCAGGTTCTTGCCTACGAGGGCAGATTCTATGACGGATTCTCACCTGGTTACGGATTCGACGCCTTGGGAGTCGCGCTTTTGGCGGGTGGCAATGCGCTATTGGTTCTACCTTCGAGCTTGTTGTTTGGCATTCTCAGTAAGGGGGGGACCGCGCTCCAAATTGACGGAATCCCCAAAGGCATCACGACTGTTGTCCTGGGATTACTCATTCTTATTGCGGCGGCCATTCGCTTCCGGCAGGTGACCAAAGATGCTTAACCTCATTGAATTGACCATCCTGTTTTCCACCCCCCTAATCCTATGCGCAATGGGTGGATTTACCAGTGAACGGGGTGGGGTCATCAACATCGGACTTGAAGGGATGATGCTCATGGCCGCATGTGTAGGTGCGCTTGTCTCCGCACGATTTGGAGCAGTAGGCGAGTTGGTTGCAGGAATCGTAGCCGCTACTGTGATGAGCTTGCTGCATTGGCTGATGACACAGAAATACAATCTGGATCACGTCATCTCTGGCATGGCAATCAACGCTATTGCCGCAGGTGGGACGAACTTTCTGTATCTCAAGCTAAGCGATCCGGCCCATGGCAGCAACTTGCCACATTTGCCCATAACTCTGTTTGCCATTACGGGAATCGCTCTCCCATTTATTTTGTGGCTGTATTCAAAGCGAACTCGAGGTGGGCTTTGGCTTATGGCGGTTGGAAGTGATCCAGACAAGGCTCGCTTGATGGGCCTACAACCTTCCAATGTTCGACTTTGGGGGCTGCTGGCCACCGGATTATTCACTGGGATAGCAGGTGTAGAGTTGGTCGCATACACCGGGGTGTTCACTGATAACATGACCTCAGGTCGGGGATACATCGCGCTTGCGGCCCTGATCATCGGCGGTTGGCGGCCCATTCCAGCGTTTATCGCTTGTGTTGTCTTTGGATTTTTCAGCGCTTTAAGGCTCCAATTGCAGGGAACACCCCTATTTGGTGCAGAACTACCGCCGCAAATTTGGGCCTCACTTCCGTATCTCGTAACGATCGTTGCTTTGGCTGGCTTGCTCGGAAAGAACCGAACACCTGCTGGATTGGGAAGACCCTAATCAAGGAGAAAATATCCGATGATTCCGGTTGCTATTGTTCTTTTATTCGTTCCGACAAAAGGGAAGTCGATTCTAGATGCCAGTATTGCATCGCGCCAGAAATTGGGCGATTTCTCCGTTCATATCGAAACTGATACGGTTGTTCCGGGCAAACATGAACAATTGTTTTTGGACTACAAGTCGGTCGGCGCGACCTCCCTCTTGAGAGCACGAGAGCCTCTACATGATGGTCTGGCTTCAAGTGACCGATCTATTCGCCTTTCACCCAATTCGGTCACCGCTTACGATGCCGTTGCCAATGAATGGATCAAACGTCCTTACGAAGGCAAAGAGGCTAATACGGAGCGTCTCACAGCAATCCTGGGACAGATTCCCGACGCCTTGAGAATGGGTGTCGATTCTAAGTTTTACAGTTCATTTCTGGCTCAATTTAAGCTGGGTCCGGAGTGGAATGTGACCCAGGGTGCAGGCATTACGACTCTATTCAGAAAGGTTGGTAAATCCGATACAACCATTCGGTTTGATGGTAAGTCGATGCTCTTAAAGGACTTGACAGTTAAGATTCCCAAGTCCAACCTAAAGTGGTCGTTCCAGTTTTCAACTGCTTCAAAGACCGACCTGAGCATCCCTACGGATGCCATTCAAGTTTCTTCGTTTACTGTGCAATCTGTGCCCCCAAGGTTCAAGTCAGCCTTGGCGAAACAAGTCGTGGACAAAATGGTCTATGCCTATCGAACGTTGAATGCTGGGGTCATCGAAGTGGAGGATTCCGAAAACCCGGATCGAAACGCCAAGCTGACCATAGGTGGTCGGTGGTTGCGAGAAGATCGAAAGAGTTTTAGCTGGGCGTACAACGGTAAGACACTCACGGTCTATGATCGCCGAACGAACAAGGTCTATCAAGGTGAAGCTGCGCGACCCATTATCGCGGAATATGTGGTGAAGGTGGGTTGCGAGGTTGACCCAATTATCAGGCGGCTACTTCAAAAGAGGGCACCTTTCAGCGATTTGCTTTCCCCTAAAGCCTTGGTAAGCCACAAGGGCATCATTGGATCGGGGAACACGTCTTCCGACATCATTCAGGTTTCTGAAGTAAATCCTCAGGCTTCAATCTTTGTACGTCAAGACAATCATTTGGTTGACAGCATTGAACTGGAAGCGGTGGATCGTAACGGCCGGGTTATCTCACGAAGCAATGAGATGTTTCACTACACCGGAATCGGAACGATGCCGCGTGCAGTGGATTTTAAAATAGATACGGGCAGTGCCAAAGTTCAGCCACTGCCCGAAATCAAAACCCAACAGAACTAGTGCTGTTGCTTGACGCTAAGGTAAGCCGTGATCTTTTGGATATCTGCACGGGACATATGCGGTGCTGTCTTCGTGAGGATGTCCTTGAAACCGGCAACTTCATATGGCTCGGAAGGGAAGCCAGTGTTACCAGTCTTGGGCAGGATCGAATCGGTCAGCTTCTTGCCGTCCGGAGTTAGGATTGCAAAGAACGGAAGTCCGGCTGTCTTGCCACCGAGCTTCTCCATAAGTTCTTGTCCACCTTCATTCTCCAGTTCTTTCTTGGGGCCGTTCTCCATAACATCGACATGGACAATGGAATAGCTCTTCTCGAAAGCCTTCTTGAATTCAGGCTTTTCGAGGAAGGCATCCATCTTCTTGCACCATCCGCACCAAGATGCATGGAAAATCACCATCACATTCTTGTTCTCTTTCTTGGCGGAAGCAGAGGCTTCGTCGATAAGCGACTTGGTGGTTGCAGGGCCAGCAAATGCCGAGCCAATCAGTCCGGTGAGCAATACGGTGGAGATCATTCTACGCATGGGTTTATGATAGCGCAGGTCTGGCGGCAATTCGGGGTTTTGTTAGAATCTGCGGTTATTGGACTCGTTCCGCCTGAGGAACGAAGTCGAACCGTTGAAGGGGGACTTCCGGTTGAAACGTTCAAAAGTCCACAGAATTCAAATCCAAGAAAGGACCATCCATAAATTCGGCGGTCTGAAAGGCCACTGGGACCTGGTTACTGGCCGAGAATATGAACCTGGTCCTTCCACCAGTTCCGCCCTGGATCCTATCGTCTAGCAGATCGAATTTGCGTGACCGCCTCAATCACGATGTCGGCAGCCCGATCCGCCAGATCAAGCGACGAATTCCGCCCAAAGGTGAATCTCAGCCCGGACTTGGCGACCTCATGACTATAGCCGCAAGCCAGAAGGACGTGGCTGGGCTCAATACTTCCACTGGAACACGCTGCTCCACTGCTGGCACTCAAACCCATACGATCCAACCGGATCAGCATCGTCTCGGCATCGATCCCTTCAAAGCGTACGTGAGCGTGACCCGCCAAAGTTGGACCGCTCGACGTAACCGTTGGCAAGGCAGCTACCTCGGCAAGACGTGCCACGAAGCGACCTCGGGCAGATCGAATTTGTATTGAATCCGAAATGGGCAAAGCGGTGGCCCTTCCAAAGCCGACAATCCCAGCCACATTCTCCGTTCCACCTCGGACTTCGCGCTCTTGTCCACCACCAGCAATCAAAGGTTTGACCTTAACACCGGCACGCATATAGATCGCCCCAACTCCCTTGGGACCGTAGATCTTATGGCCCGACATCGTCACCAAATCTGCGTCCAAATCTTCTACTTTCCACAATTGGCCCGGAGCGTGAAAGGTTTGGACCGCATCAGAGTGGAGTAATCCGCCGACCTGGTGCACTTGATCCGCAATGGTTCGGATTGGATTGATCGTCCCCAGTTCGTTATTGGCATGCATCACGCTAACTAGCAGGACCTTGTCATCCATCAAATTCGATAACGCATCCAAGTCAATCCGAGCTTCTCGATCCACCGGCACTAACTCGACTTGGAAACCCAGAGCTTGAAGGATAGGAGTGGTATGCAACACGCAGTGGTGTTCTGAAGCACCCAAAAGAATGCGAGTTCGTTTGGAACCGTGATTCTGCAGAGCCGTGCCAACAATCGCTAGATTGGCTGCCTCGGTTCCTCCCGAAGTAAACAAAACCTCGGCAAACAAGCTACCTATAGCCCCGCTTAATATCTCACGGGCCGCATCAATGGCATCTTTCGCTCGTCGTCCCTCTGCATGAAGGCTACTAGGATTACCGAATTCGCTTGTGGTCCAAGGAAGCATAGCCTCCCGAACTTCATCCGCAAGCGGCGTTGTCGCCGCATGGTCCAGATAGATCCGTTCGAGATTTCGATCCTTACGCATGATTAGAGGAGCTTACGGAATGCTGACTTGGGAAGGAACGTCGCACCGTACCGGGCATAAGACTTCCATCTGGACGGCTGAAGTCGGATCGATTTGCCATAAGCTTTGCGCCCACCGGCAGGGTTTCCATTAAGGGTTTTCACCGTTCCAAGAGCCGCATAGTTGAATGCTTGAGCCGCCTGTACTTCTGCAGCAGGGAAACGATCCCCCAAATTGGAGATTCGGGTCTCGATCCATTCGCGAAGGCGTTCGTCATCCTTCCAAATCTTCTCCAGCTTGTGGCTGGCATTGGCACCATGAACCCTGTAGTGCGTTAAGGGTTTGTCCACATAGCCGACATCGTATTTCTCAGCGATTCGAAACCACATCTCCCAATCGCCTGATCCAAAGTAGGCTGAGTTGAAGCCACCTAGCTCATCAAAGCATTTCCTTCGAGCGAGCGCCGCGCTGGCGATGATTTTATTCTCGTAAACCAAGCCCATCAAGATGTCGCCAGTTTCAAATCGGGGGAATGCGAATCCCAAAGGATTGCCCTCCCTACGGTTCCCATCACCGTCGATAAACGTGCCTCCCGTGTGGACCAACCCAACTTTGGAATGGGTATCGAGAAGTTCTACTTGCTTCGCTAGTTTCTCTGGCTCCCACAGGTCATCGTCGTTGAGTACAGCAATCAATTCGCCCGTAGCCGCTCGGAGGCCGACATTCAAGGTCTCATAGGTTCCAAGGTTCTTCTCGTTGAAAATACATTGGATATCAGGTTGCTGGGATAGCCACTCTCGGGAACCATCTGTAGATCCATCGTCGATTGCGATGATCTCATAGTCTTGAAACGTTTGACGGCGAATGCCATCCACTGCCGCTGGCAGGTATTGAATGTGTAGGTAGCACGTTAGCAAGATCGAGACACGCGGCATGGAAGGTAGTAAACCCGACCCACCATGCCAATCTCACGCTTAAGGGTGGGTAACGGTGACCGTATAGTCGATGATATCGACATCTGGGTCAGTGCCGCCGTAAGTGTCTCCCGTCGGCTCGAAACCACCTGAGTTGGTGTAAGTGCCGGTTTGCAAGAGATTGATCTGCAGATAGTTGTTTAAGGTGGCCAAACTGCTGCTATTTCCAAGTCCATCAATCACCCGGGAACCCGAACCTTGGTTCGCAGGGCGTGTCATGGTGAGGATGTTTACTTGGAGGGTCTGGAGTAGCTTGGCTTCGGCATCTGTATCAGCAAGTTGATCCGTGTAAATCGTGAATGAGAGAGTCGCCGGATCGCCACCATTTTGAGGCGTGGTGTAGTTAATGATTGGGCGACGGTTTGACTGAGAGTAGACCGCTAAATTAATCGGATTGGTCGGATCGTTCGGATTTGGCACCTCACTTGATTTCGCAAATCGATAAAGCGTGAACGGAGGCGAACTGGTCGGATTGAGCGAATTGAATTCGATGAAATGGGTTGGCGAGCCGCCGACTCTTCCATTCGGACTGGATGCGTTCACAACTGGTGTTGGAGCATAGGTCGGGATCGGGTTGGGATCGGAGGACGCGTTGATGGCGACGTCGTAGATGTAATACGTGCTGGGGTCACTATCGGCAGTTGTATTGATCTTTCCTGCGACCCTGAACGTGAATGTGATTGCAGTAAAACCAGACGTACCATTAGCTGGGAATCTGGCACATCCAGCACATACGACTGCCACAACTCCAAGCAGTCCTGGCTTTAGATAACGCCTTCGGTGTAGTAGAGAATGCAGTGACATGATTCGCATGTGATCAGCTTGTCGTCCTTAAGTCCTTGCAACGTCCTTTCTGGCAAGACGGTTCCACAATGTCCGCAAGTCTGCTTCTTTGTACATTCCGCCATGCCGATGCCACCGTTACGCTGACGGAGCCCATCGTATCGGGCCATTAAGGCAGGAGGAATTCCTCTCGTTGCCTCGGGCCTGGCCTGATTCAGTTTCGCAAAATCAGCTTCAAGGATTGCCTTCTGAGCGATGGCTGCCTTTTGTTTCTCGGCAAGTTCAACCTTTTTCGCTTTGATCTGGCTTTCGATCTTATCAGCCGCATCTTTGGCGGGAGGTACGAGGTCGAAAAGTTCTAGCAGTCGTTCGTCGTTGTGATCGCGTTGCTTCTTGAGGTTGACGATCTCCCTTTCGAAGTTCTCAACTTCTCGAGGATTGACCACTTTGCCGCCGTAGAGCTCTTTATCTATTCGCTTGAGCTTCTCCTCGATCCCTTTCTGCGCGAGTTCCAAGTCCGTCTGCTCAGTTTTCAGGGACCGGTATTTGCCGCCAACTTCAGCATCCTTGGCTTTGAGTGCTTCAATCTGGGCGAGTACGGCCTTTCCCACATCCAAAGCGGCCGCTGTCTTTCGAATCTCTACGATCTTTGCGTCTACCTGACTGAGCTTCCAAAGCCGCTGCAATTCTGCCGATGCCATGTTGTCAGCGTACCCGTTTGAATCTCTTGGAAATTAGGACATTCATGGGACTTGGATTCCAAACGAATTTGCAAACTTGGCTCAGTCGGTGTGGTGAATTTTCAGAATTCTTGGTACGCTTGCGACCTATGAGTTGCGGTGAAGGGCAGGGGTGCTGTGAACCAAAAGGTTTGCCTCGTCGAACGTTTTTGAAGCTGGCTGGAGTGACCACTCTCGGTCTAATAGCCCCAGAATGGGTGTTTGCGGGTCCATTTCAAGCTGCTGACTTTGAGTTCGCGATTCCTCTAGATAAGAAGCTGCGCCCCGAATGGGTGAAGTCACTCTACCAGCAAGGTCACCGAACCGAATATCGCGGTAAGCAACTCGCTAAAATTGGTATGCCGATAGGCGGTCTTTGTGCCGGTGGAGTCTATATTGGTGGCGATGGCAGACTTTGGCTTTGGGATATCTTTAATGCCAACAAGTTGGGCGTTATTCAAGAGGAAGTGACTTTCCGCGGGACGAAGCTCAATGCAATGGGGGGCAATGCCTATGTTCAGCCGCCCGATCAGATTCACCCCTTTGAACAAAGCTTCCAGATTCGAATTAACGACGGGGAAGCGATTCCTCTTGATCATCGAGGATTCAAGGATATCCGGTTCATCGGTGAGTACCCTATCGCGCAAGTTCGATATCTGGACCATCCCCATCTAGAAATCGAACTGGAAGCGTTCTCCCCTTTCATCCCATTGAATGTTGATGACAGCAGTCTGCCAGCGACAATACTTCACTACCGATTCCATAACCGTGGCACTGAGAATATTCGGATTCAAGTCGAAGGCAATCTGGAGAATCCAGTCTGCAACCAGCATGGCGTAGCAGGGACATTCCGAAAGGTCAACGAAACCAAGGTTGAAAAGGAGTTCACAGGTCTGGTTTGCAGAGCAGAAGAGGTCAAATCATCGGAAGAGAAGCGGTTTGATCTGCCGGTCGAGAACTGGGAAAAGGACACCTACGAAGGGTGGAAGACAGAAGGAACCGCGTTCGGAACTGGTCCAGTTGCCAAATCCAAACTTCCAGATTATCAAGGCGATGTTGGCAGCCCCGGCGATCGGATCGTAAATTCCCATGCGACGGCTCCCGGTAACTCTATCGAGGCCAAGGATGGAGCGACCGGCAAGCTTATCGGACCGTCCTTCACTTTGGATCGTAAATATCTAAACTTTTGGATCGGCGGTGGGAATCATCCTCACGAGACTTGCTTGAACTTGATTGTCGACGGAAAGGTTGTGCGGTCCGCTACTGGACGAGACAACAACAAGATGCATGCGGACCACTTTGACATCAGTGAGTTCGCAGGCAAGTCAGCTCATATAGAGATCGTCGACACCGTCTCAGGGCCATGGGGAAATATTGGAGTCGGGCGAATCACTCAGTCCGATACTCCGCCCCAAGATCAACCTGTTCATCTGCTGCCCGACTTTGGAACCATGGCGTTGGGCGTTCTGGGTGATGGAATGGCGCAAAGCGTGGACCTTCCTGGACGGTCGGTTGCAGGTTCAGTGTCAAGAACACTTGAGATTAAAGCTGGGGATTCCGCACAAGTTGAGTTTGTCCTTGCTTGGCATTTCCCTAACCTAAGGCTCGGGCTTCCCGATGACAGTTCTGGCCGATGGTATGCAAAGAAGTTTGCCGATGCATTGGACGTAGTTCGATACATTGCCAAAAATCATAAGCGACTGGCTGAGCAGACCCGACTCTGGCACAAGACTTGGTACGACTCCACCCTCCCGTATTGGTTCCTGGATCGCACTTTCGCCAACACCTCAACTTTGGCAACCACTACTGCTCACCGGTTTGCCTCAGGCCGTTTTTACGCTTGGGAAGGCGTTGGCTGCTGTGCTGGAACATGCTGTCACGTTTGGCACTATGCTCAAGCGATGGGAAGACTCTTCCCGGAGCTGGAGCGACAAACTCGAACCCATGTCGACTATGAAATCGCGTTCAACGAAGCTGATGGTCAGATCGGTAATCGAGCTGAATACGATCGCCGTGCGTCGGTAGACGGTCAGGCGGGAACGATCCTGCGTACCTATCGAGAGCACCAGATGTCGAAAGACGATGAGTTCCTCAAGGCTCTATGGCCGAAAGTGAAAGCCTCTGTCGAGTACCTCATTAGCCTGGATAAGAACGTCGAAGGCATCCTTCAAGGGGCGCAAGAGAATACTCTTGATGCAGCCTGGTTCGGCAAGATTTCATGGACTTCGTCTCTGTATCTTGCTGCTTTACGGGCCGGTGAAGCGATGGCCCTGGAGTTGGGGGATAGCGAGTTTGCCAAGCGTTGTCGAGGCATTTTCCAGCAGGGAACCAAGAACATTGACAAAGAGCTGTTCAACGGTGAGTACTACATTCAAACCCATGATCCTGAACATCCCAAGGCTTTGGGAACTTACGATTGCTGCCACATCGACCAGGTAATGGGTCAAGCTTGGGCTTGGCAGGTTGGCCTGGGAAGGGTGCTGGATCGAGTCCACACAATCTCAGCACTGAAGGCGCTCTACAAGTACAACTTCACGCCTGATGTTGGCCCATGGCGCGACACCCACAAAGAGGGTCGATGGTACGCCATGCCGGGAGATGGTGGATTGATCATGACCACCAATCCAAAGCGGGTGAAGGATGCCTTTGGTGACCCATCCGCTTGGCAGTTTGGATACTTCAATGAATGCATGAGCGGCTTTGAGCATCAAGTAGCGGCACACATGATTGCTGAAGGCATGGTTCAGGAAGGGCTAGCGATCACCCGTGCGATCCATGATCGGTATCGAGCAGATCTCCGCAATCCTTGGAATGAGGTGGAATGCAGCGATCACTATGCTCGCGCCATGGCAAGCTATGGGAGCTTTATCTCTATTTGCGGGTTTGAGCATAACGGGCCAAGGCAAACGATCGGATTTTCACCCCGTCTGAACCAAGAGAACTTCCGGGCTGCCTTTACGTGTGCTGAAGGATGGGGGACTTACTCTCAACACCGCACTTCAGAAGCTCAGAAGTCCGAAATCAATCTCAAATACGGGTCGCTCACCGTCCATCGTCTGGCATTTGATGCAGGGGATAGGACACCTAAGTCGGTTGTTATACGGCTTGGAGACAAGAAATTCCCAGCAAAACTCGCCCTCGAAGGATCTCGTGTGCTGGTTCTACTGGATAAGGCGGTTACGATCCCGACGAACCAAACCTTATCTGTCTGGCTGAATTACGTCAGCGATTGATCGCACGAATATGAAGGTTAGAGTTGCTTGTCTCCGTCCATTGACGAGGCGGGCAATACAGGAATTTCAGTTTTGCCAGAAATGCCGAGGCTAGCCCATTTGGCCCTGAACCCCTAACCCCCGCCTTGCCCCATTTTCCGGCTTTCACCGAAAAACAGGGCAAGGAGCCGAAATCAATTCCTCGCCGAAGGCGAGGAATTGATCGATGTTTAGGATGATTTCATGCCCCGTTGCCTAGGCACGTAGCCGCGGGCTGGTTTGTGCCCGCGTTTATTTGAAGCGGGAATAGTCAAACTACACAGATTCATTTTCTTTCGAACAAAACGCTGGAATGAACCAGCCAGCGCCTACGCCCGATTGAATGAAGGAGGTCCCATGCGGGATCACTCTTCCAAGCCATGTGTTAGAAACTCGACTGGAGTCGAAACGGGATTGAGGACTTGTATTCCAGACTTGCTGATTTCAGCGGACTACGAATTTCAGATGGTTTCCGGATGGATCAACGAGCCGAACACCATCCGCCGAACTATCGTGTGCCAAACCCACCTCGCTTAGGTGACCGATGAGTTGGTCTAAAGAGTCCTGAGTGGATACCTCGATGACGACTTCCTTCAGACCAATTGCATTCTTTGCCGGAGCAGGCGAGCCACCAGACATCCAGGTGTTCAAACCGAGGTGGTGGTGATATCCACCGACCGCCATGAATAGTGCCTGAGGCATGTTTGCCATGAGATCAAAGCCTAAGACCTCGCCATAGAATTTTTCAGTCGCGACAAGATTGGAGACCTTCAAATGGAAGTGACCCATGGTCGTACCCTCGGGAATGCCGTCCCAAGCTGTTGGATCAGCCTGAGCCTCGGCAACGATGGAGTCAATATCCACGGCGAGGGTATCCATCTGGACCTTTCCGTTATCAAACTTCCATGTATCGCGAGGGCGATCACAGTACATCTCGATCCCATTCCCTTCAGGATCATCGAGGTAGAGTGCTTCGCTAACCAGATGATCACCAGCCCCAGAGAGTCGCCATCCCGATTGAGCTAATTGAATGAGTGCCTTGCCCAATGACGCTCGCGAAGGATATAAGATCGCCAAGTGGAACAGGCCGGGAGCGCGACGACCAGGATTCAGAGGGTTCTCAATCTTGCAAAGCCTTACAAGCTCTTTGCCATTCGAAACGCCAAGAGTCGCTGATTGATCACTCTTAGCTAGAACTGACAATCCTAGGCTATCTCGATAGAAACCGATCATGCGATCAAGGTCGGCAACACCGAGGGTTACTGCTCCCATCGTCGTGTTTGGGGAAAGTTTCCAAGGGATTACCGTGCTCATAGCTATACTACGAGGACTGTTCGCCAGCGGCAGCTGAATCTAGCATCCATACGAGGTTCGGGGCGTGCCGGGCAATCGCCTGTGATGGCGTGGCATCCCAATCTTCGGGACCATCGAAAATTCGGCTAAGTGGCTCTCGTTTGTCGGCTCCAGCGACCAAGAACATAACTGTTCGAGAGCGATTGAGCAGGGGAGGCGTCATGGTGATACGTTCCGAAACGCCTGCATGACCGATCCCGGCCACAACCAAACGATCAGTTTCGTGAACAGCGGGTTCACCAGGGAATAGCGAGGCCGTATGGCCATCGGGTCCAACGCCCAACAGTGTCAAGTCCAGTGCCAGTTCAGCATCAAGTTCTGATCGGATAAGAGCTTCATATGCTGAGGCGGCGGATTCAACGCCTCCTGGGCGATACATGCCATGAACATTGATTGCTGGAATCGGAATTCGATCAAGAAGGGCCAAGCGAGCCATGTGCTCGTTCGATTGCGGGTCCGTAGGTGGGACGTATCGCTCATCGCTCCAAAAGATATGAACTTGAGACCAATGAACCCTGAGCTGGAAATCTGAGGTAGCGAGTATTTCAAACATCCGCCGAGGGGTACTGCCGCCGCTTAAAGCAACGTCAAAACGGCCATGATCTGCAACCGCCCGGTGGGCGAGTTGGACGAACTCTTCTGCTGCCGCATGACTCAGGGTTTCTAGGTCAGGAAAGATTTGCATGATGATTTAACTGCTGAAGAGCATTGGATTGTGCCAAGAACGTCCGTCTCGTGCTAACAGAGTATCAGCTGCTTCAGGACCAAAGGTTCCTGCCGAGTAGTTCGGGAACGTATTCGAAGGCCTTGCCTCCCAGGCATCCAACAGGGGTTCGATGATCGACCATGCCACGCGCTCTTGGTCGTCCCGCATGAAGAGTGTCGTGTCTCCGTTTATGACTTCCTGAAGCAACGTTTCGTAAGCTTCACGGCTCGGTGCATGAAACGCATCGTTGTAGCTGAAATTCATTGTGACCGGGCTCAGTCTCATTCCTGTTCCGGGCTCTTTAGCTTGGAACTTCAATATGATTCCTTCCTCCGGTTGGATGTTGATGATCAAGCGATTGGGTTCAAAGCTTTCTGCCGCGTCTGCACTGAACATCAGATGCGGAACCGGTCGGAAAACGATGACAATTTGAGAAAGCTTTCGGGCCATCTTCTTGCCTGTTCTGAGATAGAACGGCACGTCTTGCCATCGCCAGTTGTCTAAGTAAAGCTTCAGCGCCACGAATGTCTCCGTGGTTGACATCGGATCAACGCCCGGCTCCTGTCGGTAACCAGGTGTCTGAACTCCATCCTTGAAACCTGGGCCATATTGTCCACGGACCGCGTAATCATGGGGATTCATCTTCGACAAAGACCGAACTGCCTTGAGAACGTCAACCTTCTTGTTGCGAACTTCATCCGCCTCAAACGAAACTAGGGGCTCCATTGCTACCATACACAGCAGTTGGAGCAAGTGGTTTTGAACCATGTCTCTCAAGGCGCCTGAAGTTTCGTAGTAGCCCCCACGTTTTTCCACACCCACATCTTCTGCCACGGTGATCTGGACATGGTCGACGTAGCGGCGATTCCAGACCGGCTCGTAAAGGGCGTTGGCGAATCGAAACGCCAAAATGTTCTGGACGGTTTCTTTTCCCAAGTAGTGATCAATTCGGTAGATCTGCTTTTCGTCGAACGCTTTGAGCAGTTCTTGATTCAATGCTTCCGACGATTCATAGTCACGACCAAAGGGTTTTTCGATCACGATTCTTTGGCGGCTTGCATCGGACGATAATCCTGCAGCACCAAGCCCGTCTGCAATCATTCCAAAAACGACTGGGGGCGTTGAAAGGTAGAAAAGGTTCGAAGCCTTCTCCCCGAAGGAGGATTCGATGCTGGCAATTTCTTGCGCAAGGGTCGTAAATGTGTCTTGAGTGTTGAATTCACCGCAGATAAACGAAATCCGACTGGAAAAATCTGCCCACTTGGCTTCATCTACCGCACCATGGCGTGAGTAAAGTGCCATTGCCTCTTTCATATTGGGGCAGAAAGTCTCTGGCGAACCGTCCTTGGCAACTCCAATGATATGAAACTGCTTGGGGAGTTGGTTGTCCAAGTAAAGGTTGTAAATCGCAGGCATCAGCTTGCGCTTAGTGAGGTCGCCGGTGGCCCCGAAAATCGAGATGATGGTCGGCATTGTTGCTGGCATATTCAGTCCTTCTCCCAGTGAGTGTGGAAACTTCCTTCTTGATCGATGCGCTCATAGGTATGGGCGCCAAATAGGTCTCTTTGACCCTGAATGAGGTTTGCGGGCAATCGCTCACTTCGATAGCCATCCAAGTAAGCAATACTGGCGCTCATGCTGGGAACAGGAATTGAAGCTTGGATGGCTCCTATCACCGACTTGCGCAGTGCACCTTCGTGTTCGAGGACGATCTGAGCGATTGTTGGGTCTACCAAGAGATTTGCCAATTCTGGATTGCTCGCGTAAGCGGCCCGAATGGTCTCCAAAGATCGGGATCGAATGATACAACCGGCGCGCCAAACTTTAGCAACCGTCTGCATGTCCGTCCCATAGCCGTATTCGTGAGAGGCTTCTTTGAGAAGGGCCAAGCCTTGGGCATAGGAGAGCAACATCGTCAGATAAAGCGTGCTTCGGAGAATAGCGATCGCTTCGTCCTTAGCATAGGGATATTGGTTTGCTGAAGTGGTCAAGATCTTTGTGGCAACCACACGCTCAGCTTTGAGGCCCGACATCTCCCGCGCAGCAACCGCCACGTCGATCGTTGGGATTGGCATTCCCAAATCCATGGCGTCTTGGGAGGTCCATTTCCCGGTTCCTTTCTGCTTGGCTTTGTCTGAGATCAGGTCCACGAGGTCCTTGCCAGTGGTTTCATCCTGATAGCGAAGAACTGTTGTGGTGATCTGAACCAAGAAACTCTGGAGCTCAGCTTCGTTCCAAGTTTCGAATGTATCCGCGATCTCAGCATTGGACATTCCCAGCCCTCGCTTCATCACGTCATACACTTCAGAGATCAGCTGCATGACTGCATATTCGATCCCGTTGTGAACGGTCTTGACGTAATGACCGGCAGAACCACTTCCCATTAGGGCGACGCAAGGTTCACCCTC
>Ga0164296_1001538_pt1 | contig 24253 bp, 26 predicted proteins | sample GEODES057metaG_FD_113533 | JGI IMG/M metagenome (GOLD analysis project Ga0164296, IMG submission 113533) | Dystrophic lake water microbial communities from Trout Bog Lake, Wisconsin, USA - GEODES057 metaG | ecosystem: Environmental > Aquatic > Freshwater > Lake | place: USA: Trout Bog Lake...
ATAGATCGAGACCTGCGTCCCGACCACGGCGGGGCCGATGATCCAACTGATGTTCTCGCCGGCGTTGTAATTATAGCGACTGACCTTGCCGCTGGGGCAGGCGCCGCACGCGGTCGACGATTGATTGGTGCAAGTGCCTGTGCAGGTCTGGTATCCAACAGAACAATTAAGACACACAGTGCTGTTCTGCAGCTGCGGGTAGGTACCTGGTGAGCACAGGCTGCAGAAAGTGGCCCCAACAGCTGTCTGGAAAGTGCCAGCAGGGCAGTTGGCGCAGAAACTCTGGGCGTTGTAGGGCTGGAAGCTGATCTGAGGACATTTACTGCATACGGAATTTCCAGTTTGTTGAGAATATGTACCAATTGAGCATGTCAAACACGTCGAACCCCCCAGGTTGTTCTGATAAGTGCCTGTACTACACTCAGTGCAAAAGCTGGAGGCAGACGCTGTGGAATATGTTCCGTAGCCGCAACCGTAACATGTCGCGCCCCAGCCTGTCGAATATGCACCCACTCCGCATGAGGTGCAGCTCGTTGCTTCAATGGCAGATGATTCTCCAGGTGGACAGGCAGTGCAGACAGATGTTGAACCTTCAGAGTATGTTGAAGCAGGACACACTTTAATAGCTTCATTAAGGCAATAGCATCCTGGTAGGCAACGAGCACATGCCTCATTTCCATTGTTAATGAAATGCCACTGACCAGCGGGGCAAGTGCACTGGGAAAACGCAGATGAACCAACTGGAGACGTCATACCTTGAAGAATGACAATTTGGCCTCCGCCTGCGATAATGACCCTTCCATCAATAATTTGGACTCCCGAAATGACCCTTCCATTAATAAAATTGGTGCAGGTCAGGCACACTGCGCTCGTCATCGCGCCCACAGTTGTGCTATAGGTGCCTGCAGCACAGCCAACACAGACAGGAGCTTCGCTGTGATTGCATGGAACAAGGACTGTGTAGGTGCCGGCTTGGCACAAAAATTGATTGCAGTATAAGCAGGAACTGCTTTGATCATTCGAGTAGTACCCGACAGCACAAGTCAAGCACTTGGATAAACCAGTCCTCGAAGCGTAGGTGCCTTGTGTGCAGCTGGTACATCCCGATGAGCCCAACGCCGAGCTGTAAGTCCCGTTGATGCAAGCTGCACAAGCGCTCTGCCCTGCGGCACTTGCGAATGTCCCGTTGATGCACGCCACGCAGACAGTTGCGCCCAAGCCGGAAAAATAGGTGCCTGGCTGGCAGCCGCTGCATTGAGTCAGCCCTGAAGTCGACCCGTAAAGTCCAGCAGGACACTGTTGGCACGCGCTGACCTGGCCCACACTGAAGGTGCCCAGAGAGCATGTGGTGCACATGGTGCTCTCCGAAAGGCTGTACGTGCCAGATACGCATGGCTCGCACACCCAATTGCTTTCATACGTGGAGGCGGGACAAACAGTGCAAAAGCTGGCCCCGTAGTAGCTGCTCTGCCCTGCCGAGCACTGCGTGCATGCCGTTACGTCCCCCAGGCTGTAAGTACCAATGCCACAATTCATACAAGCAGTCGAGGCGTAACTTGCAGTGTATTTTCCCATCTGGCAGGGCATGCAAGATAATTTAGGGGCGTAAGTGCCCGGTGGGCACGGTATACAGCCAGCGAGATTTTCCATGTTCATATACCCAGCGTTACAACTGTACTGACAACCGCCATTAGGCACAGAGCCTATGAACACGCCGCCCACTACAGGCTGGCAATACGCGCAAACTGTGTTGTTCTGCATAGTGCAGGGCGAGATGGTTGCCTGGTAGCTGTTGCATACATCGCAAGGCAGGCAGTATCCGTCGCTGTAGTCGCCGCCCCAATAAAAAGTGGTGGATGAGATATTGGGCATAACCACAGTGACTCCTTTACATCCATAATTATAATAACCTTTTGGGCATTGTAAGCAGCACTTGCCGACGCCTGCGCGAAAGTGATTTGCAATGCATAAGGCGGGGCATACAGTAGAGCACATGTAGCTGGAAAAGCCCCTATACGTGTACGGAATACATCCTGTGCCTGTAAAATACGTGTAAGGGATATTGTTCACGCATGGGCCTTGATAGGCAAAGCAGTCTTGGCACAATTCAACTCCGTCATTCCCATAGCCTGGCGTATCTTCGTTGGCCTCTTCATCATAATAGATTTTGAGACCTAGTCTCATGTCACAATAATCCTCCGATCCGTATAAAGTGTCTTGGCTTAACGGCATGGTCCTTTGGACGTAATTGTAGCACGTTTGGCCTATGGTCAGCGTAGAAGGATCACAGCAAAATTCGGGTTTAGTCGCAGCTATGATATCTATGATAAAATCCGCTATTTGCCAGACCAGAATCACTGGGTTGATGAGCGCCAACAGGCTCATCTCGAAAGATTGTAACATTGCCTGTCCATATTGACTGGGTGTGATCGGGAGTGGATTCTCTGGTGAACACTTGGCTCCCCAAGGGCCATCCAAAGGAGTTTGCTTGCCTGTGTCCAGGAAGCGCGTCACTCCTCCTGAATAATCAGTATAGGTTAATCCGCTTAGAGAGGGGTTCGATGCCACGTTGGGATCCTGCACAACAGCCGTTTGGTACGGAAGAGGAATATCATCAGGAGCATAACTCGAACCATCGAACTCGGGCCCTGTTTCTTCAATAAGCCTATTTGTTTCTGGCTCCATATAAGCCGGCCTGGAACCGTAGGGCCACGTGACTTTGGGATCAACACTGGCCCCTCCTCGTCCAAAATAATCACCTAACGCGCTTGTGCTGAGTGGATTGATGCCTCGACCAGTTGCACCGTCATCCAAAAGCACTATGCCGTTAACTGTTTTTGAAACCAAGCCAGAATCTACGGTTGCCATAGCTTCGCCGTCATTGAGGGAAGAATCTATTGATATTTGCTGTGCTTCTTCTCCTGCCTCAACTTGCTTCTGCCCTTGAAATGTTGCGCGCGCTGATGTGAAAGCAATGCTTGACTCGTCGACAGTACTTCCAACTCCAGCTGCAGTAGTTCCTTCTGCATCTAATGCTGCAATTTCAGCTGCATCAGCAGCAATTACTATGCCTGCCCCCGCCTGTCCGTCCACTCGCCGCAAAAGCGCGACCCACACGACCAAAACACACCATATTTTTGACATTACTTGTCCATGCGCCCAACCTGCCGTAAATACGCGGCTTATTCTTTTTTTATTAAATCACAAATGCGGATTCCGCAGCACATACAGCGCCCATTCGTATCGCGTCACGATGAGCTCCGCATGTTTCTCAAACTCCAATACCACGCCCAACTCATGTCCTTCCACGCATTTCCCGATGCGCCTCAGGTGCAGCAACCTTCGGGTCATGTCCTCCAGCCGCACCTCGACATGCCTCTTGAGCGCGTAGGACGAAAAATAACGCCGCGCAGAATGGCACTCCTCAAACCCACGAATGGGTGAGATCTTCTCTAGCGTCATTTGGTCCGACCAGATCAGCTGGTCGAACTCGTCCAGCCACTGCGCCATTCGCGCTTTCGCACGCTTGGTCCTTAGTACCCTTCGCTTTATTTTCGGCGAGCATCCGCGAATAATGGCGGTACATGGTAATGGCGAAGATGAAGGTCACCGTTTGCGAAAGCGACAGCTTAATTATGAATATCCAGAATTCCACGGACCCCATCAAGCCGTTTTTCCATGCTGCCCCAAGGCCGCCCACCATGGCGCCAAAGAAAAACGAAACGTAAAAAATCATGGGACACTCGTCGGACCACCACGCAGCCATGCGTCCTCTATGCTTCTAGCCTGCTTATATGCTAAACCTTGCATTCTTCCTCGTTTTTCGCGAGCTCGTACAAATAATGGCGGAATGCCACTATGGCCACGAACGCGATCGCCGTCTCGAACAGCGACAGCTTAAGAATCAATATCCAGAAGTCCGCGGACTCCAAATACCCCTTCAAAAACGCCGACACGGCTCCTCCTAAAATTCCGCCAAAAAAGAACGACAGTAAAATTGTTTTTGTAAATTGATGAGAAGACGATAAATTCATATATAATCCATGTTTTTTACCAGCTTAAATCCTAAGGATCGCTAATTTGCGCCCTGTACAGCGGCTTCACGATGCAGGCGGCGATGCGCCTGTCCTCCTCCAGCGCCACGCCAAAGTTCGTCTTCATGTACTCCAACAGGAAAGTCTCGGCGGCCCACGGCGTAACCTTTAAAAACCCCGCCGATGCATGATGCAGCCCGACGATCCGGTTAAAGTAGAGCGTCATCGGAAAGAACTCGCCTGCGCCGAATGTGTCCTCGTTGCCACAGCAGCACAACGCTGCATTGTTGAACTTGATGCTCCTTGAGCCGCCCTGGAACAGCGCGGCGACAGGCGGAAACGGCGCAAAGAAGGCCAGGTCGGGGCGCACGCGCACCGCGTAACGGTAGCCCACGTTGCTTTCTAGTACCTGCCTCGCCATCATCATCGCGCACCGCTGCTGGCCCAGAAGCTGCTGCAGCAGGCCTTGCTGGCCCCGCGGCTGATCGTGATAATAGAACGTGTGCCACACGTCCTCGTTCATCAGCGGCACTTGCTCCTCCCGTATCACCTCGCAAAACATGCGCGCGGGCGGGGGCGGCGTGAGCGACGCGCAGGCGGACTGGTCGCCCACGCGCGGTTCTCGCGCGCCCTCTTTGGTGCTGATCGACATGTACACGTCGAAGTCGCCGAGCGAGGGGTAGAGATACTTCTGGATCGTCTCGGCCTGCGAATTCCACATCAGAAGAGCACGCGCCACGCCGAATTAAAACCCGCTCACCACGGTGAGGCCGTGCATGTCCGCGGCCGTGAATCGCGTGGTCATGGGCTGCAGCGACGGCGGAAAGTTGGGATCGTCGGGTCTCATGTTCAGCGTCCTCAGCTGCCCCGACACGCAGACCGCCGTGTCCTTCATGCCTCCTCCCTCCTCCACCAGCAACGTATGGCGATCCCTCCTCTCATTCGCGGCGTGCTCCCGATGGTCCACCAATACAGTCTGCTTAGGCGCGCGCATTTGCGGCACTTCCCTTTTTTGAGCGGGCCATGTGTACCCCATGCTATCAAGATCGTACACCCAGTGCCGCGCGAGCTTCAAGTCCGCCTTGTCCAAAAAGCCCGCCTCCACCAGCCGCTCCACGATCCGCCAGTAGGCCGACTGCAACCCCTCGGCCTCGTCCACATCCAGCCTGATCAGCTCGCCGATCAGCTCGTTCGACCGGCTGTACAAGTCCCGCTCCGCCATGTAATCCACAAAGTAGTTGTGGGGATTTCTGTACTGCTCCACCCAAGGGGACGTGAACGCCACACTTAAACCGGCCATCCACATCAGCCGCTCCGTCACGTAGCTGCGCCAGATGTCGGCGACACGCCCGCTCACCGAGATCGGCATCACGAGGCCCCAGAACGCGTCCTTCGTAAAAACCGTCGCCTGCGCGTTCCACGGCGAGAAAACGCCCTCGGGGACGCGTAAAATCAGGTCCTCCCTCTCGAACCATAGGGGTAACGCGCGCGTCATCCTGTACAGCGCGTCTACGTCGGGGTCCACGTCCGCCAGGGACTGGAACACCCCGATCGGTGCGTCCGTCGGGCCCATCGTCACGTTGAACGTGCCTCCGTCCAGAACGAACTCGAGTGGGAACCCGCGCGGCCACGCGTGCTGCGCCACGCCGTCGCTGTCGGACGGCTCAAAGGTCGGATACGGATTGAAAAGGTGGTGGTCGGAAGAAAACGTCGACACGTTGCCGCGCCAGAACCTCGACGCGTTCGGAACCGACGCGTTGGACCCCAGCCACAGCAGGTCGAACACCGACGCGTTGAGCTTCAGGTCGTTGTCGTCGTCAAAGTCGTAGATCAGCTGCGCGCCATGCTGAATCGCGAAGAGGTAGCCGAGATTCTTGCGCGAAAAGTGGTTAGCGGGCGTGACGTCTGCGATCGCGTACCCCAGGCTCGCCTGCAGCGCGAACGGCAGGTAGAACAGGCGCTCGGGATGCAGCACGGCCCACTCGGCCCACGCCGAATCGTTGGTCTTCTTATCCCCGACCACGACGATGCAGGCGTCCCGCTCTAAGAGTTGCCAGAAGGAGTGTGAGGGCCCGAAAATCGTGGTGGCCACGGCCCATCGCGGGCACTCGACTCCGGCCCACGGACCGGGCGGCGCCTCCATCTCCGTGGCATCCTGGTCCATCCGCGCCAAATTGAAGTAAAAGCAGGTCCACAGCGAGAGCAGCAGGACCAAAAACATGCCCACACCCTTCCACATACGATCGGCGTCACGAAAATGCAATAAATATCGGAATTACCCGCCGAGGCGTGAATTCGCTCGCGCACCGCCTGCGTATATTAGTTTTTTTTGCTCTATTTTCGTGCAACCATGAGGGATCACATGACACGCATCCTGTTGCTGCTATTGACGCTCATGCTGGGGCTCGTCCTACTGAAAACTGTGTACAAGCAGCCGTCGATCGCGAATGCCCCGACCCCTATCGCGCCGCCTCCGGCTGTCGCGCCGCCGCCGCCGTTGCCACCGCCACCGCCGCCTCCTGCTGTCGCGCCGCCGCCGCCGTTGCCACCGCCACCGCCACCTCCAGACGTTAATGTAGATCCGCCACCACCTACCAATGACGTGTGGGTGACAACATCATGGAACGGCCGCCTTGGCAACAATATGTGGCAGGCCGCCTCCAGCTACGGCATCGCGCGCGCTCGAAACGCCAAGTGGTGCCTTCCAGAGGGCAGGATCTCTGAAGCCGTCCACTTCAAGGTGCCGGCGCCTCTCTGCCCGACCGACGTGACGTTCGCGGACGAGACCGAGGGCCGCCACAACGTCAGGTTCGTCCCGAGCCTGATGGATGGCAGCGGCAAGGGGCACACCAGAGTCCTGTCCTACCTCCAGTCGCTCAAGTATTTCGAGCCCTACGGCATCCCGTTCGTACTCAAGGACGACGAGTGGGCCCAAAAGTGGATCGCCGGCCACGGCGTCAACGTGGCCATCCACGTGCGCGCGCCGGAGTACGGCGCGCGCGCACCGGCTTCCTACTTCGTCAGGGCCATCCAGCTGCTGCGGGATCTCACGCGCGGCGAGCCCCTCGCCTTCGTCGTCACCACCGACGACCGCGCGTGGGTCGAGCAGCAGCCGGTCTTCAACGGCATGCTCGTGGCCAGCGGCCACACGCCCGGCCAAGATATGGCCATCAACGCCAACTGCCGGCACCTCATCATGTCGCTCGGCACGTTCGGCCTGTGGGCGGGCTACCTCCGGAAAAACACAGATGGGTTCGTGATCTACTGGATCGTCTCGTTCCACCTCAGCGATCCGAACTTCGATCCAGAGGGCACGTGGCCGGCGGCCTGGAAACCCATCGCGGAGAACGCGGATACGCCACCACAGGCTGATAACTGCATGGAATTGACATACACGAGACACATGCTGCGTGTGTTGGAGGGCTGCGGCGAAATATGCGACACCACACTGCAAGGCACACCGTCGCTCTTCTTCAACTTCATCCCGAAGCGCTTCGACTGCGCCGCGCTCTGCCTCAACGCCGCCATCGATGCGCCTGCGCTCGAGCCGAGTCCGCCCGCGACCATCCCCGACGTCATGCTACCTATGTTCACCTTCGGGGGCCAAATCCCCGTCGGAGCGACCCATATGGACTCGCAGTACCTCGGCGCCAACGCCGCCCAGCCGGTGTGGTCGCGCGAAATGATCGACGGCATGATAACCAAGGCCAGGAACCGCGAGCTCGAGGGGAATTACGGCGTGTACGAGACGAACTGGCTGATTGAGGGCCTCTCGCAACTGAACCTGAGCGGGGCCGACGCGCTCGTCATCGGCTCGGAAAACCCCTGGGTTGAGGCCTGTGTCCTCCAAGCGGGCGCCGCGCATGTCACGACCATAGAGTATGGCAAGATCGTGTCAGAGCACCCACAAGTCTCCGCCATGACACCAGACGAGGTGCGCGCGCGCTTCTCCGAGCTCGCGGGGCGCTTCGACGCCGTCGTCTCGTTCTCCAGCCTGGAGCACTCGGGGCTCGGGCGCTACGGCGACGCATTGAACCCTTGGGGCGACAAGCAGGCCGTGGCTCGCGCGTGGTGCCTCGCCAAGCCCGGCGCCGGCTTCGTCGTCGCCGTCATGTCGGGCGGCGACTTCCTCGAATTCAACGCGCACCGCGTGTACGGCCCTTTACAGTACCCGCATCTCTTCGCCAACCTGGAGCAGGTGTGGCGCGCGGGCGGCGGCTCGCAAGTGGTCCACGTCCTCAGAAAGCCGCTCGCGTAGGAGGGATTAAAAAATAAGATTTATTTCCCGGTCGCGCGCCGCCGGCCGAAGCCAGCGGCGCGCGCCGCGCCTGCGGAAGACCGTCCGCGTGCTAAAAGATTAAACGCGTCTAGTCGTCGCGCTTGCGCTTGAGGCCGACCAGGCCAAGAACAGCGTCCACCAGCGAGGGCTTGGGAGCCACAATCTGCCTCGTAAAGACAGCTGGCTGCCGCAGTGCGTAAACCGTCGATACACGGTCCTGCGTTATAGTAAAACCGATTCGAAGCAGCTTATCTATGAACAGCAGGGCATGTTCCGAATGCCTCGCCCGGCCGAACTCCCGAACAAAGATATCCTCGTCGTTTTTGTTGAACATCATGTCCTCTCTCTCTTTCTGCGTGAGTCCGGTCAAATCGTCCGCCATAAAGTAAATCTTACGGGGACTGGGCACAAGGCGGATGACGGTTTTTTGCTGGCTCATATTTGATTTATTCAAACAATGCTAATCTGCGAGGGCTTCTTTATATAGTCCAGTCCACTACGATATTTCGCGTTTCCACACCATAACGCCAGTTTACTCAATCGGTGACGCATAAGCGCCTAAATGTTCACGCCCGAGGCGCGCGCCGCCGCCTCAATGATCTCGAGCGCCCCCGGCCCGCGAAGCTTGACGAGACTCGAGGCGAGGCGCTGGCGCTGCACGAGAATTTCGGGCAAAGTCTCAGGCGGCGCATTCCTCTGCGCGAGAATGACCGCGAGCAAAGCCTGCTCGACGCGGTGGGCCAGGCGAAGCTCGTCGGGGGCCTGCCACGTCTTGAACTTGGCCACGTAGTCCGTCGTCTCGGCGCGGAGGCGCCTGCGGAGCGGAGCAGGCAAGTTCGAAGTCGAGAAGTTGGGCGTCTCCATCACCAACGCCGTAATCTGCTCAAAGGTCGCGAGCAGCGCACGCGCCGCATCGAAGAGATCCTCCGCCGCCCCATCCATGGTCCCGAAAGTCTCGCCTGCATTCAATTTCATTATAAACATCGAAAAAATTGCACCGAATAATCGCGCTCACCGGGGAAGCAGACAATCATGTACATCGCAAGGATCACCCGAAATTTGATCTTATTTTCGGCATTGGCGTTCGGAAACTTCTCGCCGTCCATCAAAGCCGCCAAAAGAAGAAGGCGCTGAAAAGCGTGCTTACCGGTCTGAATAACATTTTCAGTGCGAAGCAAGGTGACCAATTGTTCGAAAGTCATCGAGTTTTCCACATTGATTTTCGTAAGTCGCAACTCAGCAAATTTTTTCACCAAATGCTTGGTCGATTTTTGTTTGATCGCACCAGCGAACTTCTGCAGAACGAAAGTAGCTTTCGACATTTTGGTGACGTCGGTCAGCATTTCGATTTTGTTGCAACGCAAAACGTTTCAGATCACTTTTATTCTGATTTCGGACTGTAGAAGTCGCATCCATAAATGGAAATAACTCAGACTGAAATTCGAATTCATGTTGTTTGCGGAAAATATCGACTCAGACTGAATTTCGAGTTGTTCATTTGACCGTTGGCAAAAAAAGCACTTACGTCTCGTATTTAAACAAATCGATTTCTCGGCGCCAACCAACATATTCGAATGTCGTTGTCGTCGCGCATTAACAACCTGTTTGCCATCCACGTGCTCTCTAAGGAGTTTCCGTCGGAATTCCGAAATTACAAAATCATTCGGAACGAATTAGCGACCTGTAAGGAAAGGGAGATCGAGTATCTTTCCCTTGAATGCAAGGATTTGTGCGTCAAGTATTTGCTTGCGAAGGAGGAGTTGGCTATTGCGCATACACAGGGAAGCGCCACCGATCGATTGATCGAGCTGAAGGACAAGCGCTACAACCGCTGGAAGACGCGTCTTAATAAGCTGGTTGAGCTCAAGAATGAGCTTACAGAACTTCGCAGCGCGGCTGCCGACCTCTAAACACCCGCCTTCTGTGCAATGCGGTAATAAACAGTTTATTCCATCGATTAGCGACCTTAATCCGCCTTGGCGGCGCTGCGCGTGACGCGCCTCTCCGTCGGCGCATCCTTCAGGACCTTCGCGGCCCTGGCCAGCTCGCGCGCCACCTCGCGCTCCGCCGCGCGCTTCCGGCTCTCCTCCTTCTTCCAGTACTTGCGCTGCTCGGCGGCGGACAGCGATTTGAACGCGCGCGCGCGCTGCTTCCTCATAGTCATGTACGGGCGCGCGGCCGCGGCGCGCGCCGCTTTTATACGGCGCCGGCGACACGGATTTTGTTAACTTAAAGTGTGTTTATTACCCCAGAAAGGTGCGCGCGCCCCAGCGCCTTACAAAGACGGATTCGACATGTAGAGCCTGTAAAAGAACAGGCTTGGAACGACGGTGAGAGCATTTTGGGCCTCAGCCTTCTTTTTCTGCTGCTCAGCCTCCCTTTTCTTCTGCGATGAAGCGATGTACAGATTATACAGATCGGCGCCGACTCGCAGAAAGTCATCTCCTGCCTTTACAGGGATGCGAGTTCCGCAAGCGGCCACGATCGTGTATTCCACCTGCGACCACAAGGTCGGCTCGCTCCTGCGAACATGGGCATACAGATATTCCTTTCGCGTCACTCCATCATTGCACAAAGCGCTGCGGTACAGATCATACTTGCAGTCATAGGAAGTCTCCACGAGGTTTCTCACAACGTAATACGCCTTCCTGTGGGGGAAGGCGGCATCGAACTCCGGATTGCTGTCAATGTTCTCGCCATTCCACCACATGGCGTGCCATTGGGCACGAGTGATCTTGCGATCGTTGTACTCAACAATCTTGTCAGCGTAAGTCTTGGACATGGTTTCAAATTCAAGTTGACATGCAATTTGCATGCACTTAAATATGCAAACTGACACTCGATTTTACGCTGAGCTACACATGATTTTAACATGTTTTATTCACACTTTAACCATTAGCGTTTTAGAAAAATTGGCGAGCAAGACGCCATGCAGCAACCGGCGAGCAAGACGCTATACACAGAAAAATGGGTAAAGAGTTTATTCCCCCGCCGCCGCGTCTAGGACGTGGCGGGGCGCCGCGTCTAGGACGCGGCGGGGTTGCGCGCGACGCGCGCGCCGCAGCAAAAGCGCTTTAGCGCGCGGTCTCAGCCTCGGCCTTGCGCTTCTTCTCCTCCTCGTACTTGACCTTCAGCACCGCTGCCTTGGCGTGCTTCGCCTCGATCTGCGCCTGCGGATACTCGGGCAGCGCCGCGTGGATCGCCGCGATGGTCTCCTCGACCACCGTGGGCTCCAGCAGCCGCACGGCCTCGGCCAACTCCTCCGGGACCTCGAAGTCCAAAAACTCCGCGGCGAACCCGTAGTCCTTGGCCACCGCGCGGATGGCCTCGAGCTCCTTGCGCTCGGCAGCGGGCATCGGCGCGACGCCGATCTTCTCCCTGACGATGAGGGCCAAGGCGTTGTAGGATTCCTCCTGCAACTTCTTGCCCCCCGCCAGGATCGACGCCGCCGCCGACGCGCGCGCCTCCGCGTCGTGCATCATCCAGCCGATGAAGCCGTGGGTCTCCTTGAGCTCCTTCTTGGGCTCCAGCTTGTACGCCCAAATGTGGTCAAACGGGTTGACCTCGCTCAGGCGCTGGTGCGCCTCCAGGAGGAGGCACATGAACAGCCGAGAGCAGCCCTCCTGCTGCACCATGAGGTGCCCACGGAAGAGCGCGACAAGCCACTTGCGGGCCGGGCCCGACTCCCAGATGGGAGCGTAGGCGGCCCAAGGGACCTTCTGCCCGATGGCCTTCGCCAGCTTCGGGTTCATCGCCGTGAAGCGCTGCTCGAGCGCCTCGAGCAGCGCGATGAAGCTGGCCAGCTTCCCCTGGGGGGACTCCGGCAGCGCGAAAGCGCCCACGATCTTCTCCACCTCGGCGTCCGGCCGCTTGGCCAGCTCCTCCTTGATGGCCTTGACCATCGCGCCGGAGTGGGACGGCACAAACTCGTCCAGAAACTCATCGAGGTACTCCCCGATCAGCTCAGGACAGTCCTTGAGCTTCTTCTCCAGAGGAGAAGGCTTGGTCGCGTTAGCCAAGTAGCGGTCCACCCCCTCCGCATTGTTGAGCTGCGAGAGGACGGGGAGCGCGAACTTGACCTTCGCGTACGCAAACACTTCCTCGGTGAAGCGCCCCTGCACCGTCTTCATGTTGCCGGTGAAGGACGAGTTGGCGCACATGGTGATGCCAGGCAGAATCATGTCGCCCACCATCACGTCCGTGCCGTCGGTGTTGAGCGAGGCAAAAGCCTTGATCGCCGCATCCTCGGTCGGGTAGCGGTAAAAACCGTCCTCGACGAGGCGGGCGGTCACGGTCTGAGTGTAGGCAGCAAGGGAGAAAGGCATGTCGAAAAGTCGAATGATGCGCGGTGCCAGACAGTCGTTTAAATAGTCCGGAGGGCTTCCCGTTCTTCCCCACCGGTGAAAAAGGCAATCCTTTAAGAAAAGACCCTGCGTGGGTCTATTTAAAGCACGCCCGCGCGTCAACCGCAACCTGTCCCACGCGCAGCGATGACCCAGAAATGCCTTAACGCGGCCCCCGAGCTTCCCCCTCTTTGGTTGCTCGACCAGAATTTGAATCTTACCGTCACGGAGTGGGGCCTTCACACGCTTTACGCCGTTTTGCAGAATCCAGGAGCGGAATCGACGAAACTGCCTCACATCGTGCAGCTGTTGTTGGCCAAAACGCCGTCGCAAAATGTGCTCGTCACGGTGAGGGACCTCCTGGCATTCTTGCCGGAGGAACTCGAGCCGTTTCGACGCCTCATTGACGATCTTCGGGAGGAGCTGGAGATCACCGTGAATCCGCAACTGTGGGGCGAGTCCCTCGCGGGAATCGCGGACTTCCAGAACCTCCCGCTGCAGTTCAGGACGTACGTGCATCGCTTTCCGTGCCTCGAGCTCCTGCAGGAGATGATGGAGGTCGTCAGGAAGATGCACGCGGTGCCGGAGCATCGCCCGTTCTGTGACGTGTTCGAGGTCATGTACGAGACCTTGGCGCAGGTCGACCTGGTCAAGCAGATGTACGCCGACGTCAAGGATTCGGGTGCGTGGCCGCAAATCGCGGGCCTCTACGACGCTCTTGAGGCCAGGAACAAGCCCAAGCCGCCTCCGCCCAAGGCGGAGGCGCCCAAGGCGCCGAAGCCTTGGCCGGAGCCCAAGAGGACGCGCACCAAGCGCAAGTTGACCCTGAATGAGCTGGTGTCCGCCACCTTGAAGGAGGCGGACATCGGGATTGGGCGCAAGATGCGTCTCCTCTCCTTTCGAAAGCCGGCAGCGGCCAAGCTTCCTCTCGATTTTTCCAGCGACAGCGGAGAAGACGACATGCCCGAGCTCGCCGATCAAATCCGCCGCTATTCGCACGCGGATCTGACGTTCGAGCAGGCCAGGAGACGCCTGTTGGACATGAAAACTGAGGGGCGCATCGTCGAGTTGCAGGATTTGGTGGGATCCGTCATGGAGAACCGTGCAGGATACACGGAGATCCAGACGCAGGAGCTGCTTAAGTTGGCCTTGGACGAGTAGAGCGAGTGGTAGGTCGGGGGTTGGCGTGCGGGTCCGCGCAATTTGCGCGGGCCTGGCGGGGAATAAACCATAATTATACCATTTGTCGCGAATATTTAAGTGAGCGCGCGCGCGATACCACCGAAGCTTCACGAGATGCAACAGTCCAAGGCCACGAGGGAGAACCCGATCACCTGTTGGCTTTTCTTCGACAGGAAGTTTGGGCAGGTCACGTGGACCCCGCCAGGCGAGCACTGGCCGAGGGAGAGGATCGAAAAGACCCGCCTCCCGTCGTGGATGCTCCAGCATTACGACAAGCCCGACCGCGGTCACATCGAGCGGTATCGGAAGTTTTACCGGGCCGCTCGTCGAGCCAAGGAAACGGGCGATTCGTCTAACGCGCAGTATCTCGACGCGCGCATCGCCTACCTCGGCGCTTGGCTCACCATCCACGATCCGCTGCCGGAGCGCGATCGACCCGACAGCTCTGAGGTGCTGCGCCTCGCAGCTCGTCTTCGCATGATCTAAGCGCGCGGCCGCGCGCGTGGTTCGGGAATAAATACTAAAACGATTCATTTTGACCCACGCCGTTCAGGCGTCCTTCTCATTCTTCCCTGCAAATCGGGGGAGGCACCTGAGCGAAACCGTACGGAGACATGGATGGCGGTGAGAATGCCTGGAATGTAATAGGGGGAATAGGGTATACCACCAGATCAGGAAGCCCATCCAACTCCAAAGGATTAGATGTAATCATGCTCAGCGCTTGTAATGACCCATCTGCCCCGCGCGTTTTTAATAATCGAAATCGATTTATTTCCCGGCGGCGGCGCGTTACGCGCCGCCGTCGCTTGAAACCACCCGCCGGCGGCGCGTTACGCGCCGCCGTCGCTTGAAACCACCCGCGCTTTACCAGTCACAGTCGAACGACTTGTGGCTGTGCCTAGCGACCTCCGCGCGGAGGCTGGACTCATGGTCGAACTCGTCGTAGTAGCACTCGTAGTCGTCCTCGTCCTCCTCCGCGCGCTCGTTCGCGGCCTCAGTCTTGCGCCGCTTTTCCTCCTCCTGCTGAGCGTAGTACTCCTCAGCGTATTGCTGATCCTTCTGCTCCAGTTCGGCTCGGTCGACAAAGTCGTCGTCGGAATCATCGAAGAAGCAGTCATAAAAGTAGGGGGTGTCCACGTAGGTGACGGAGTAATTGACGCCATGGTCATCCGGACGCGTCTCGTAGAGAATCGCCTGCCATTCCTCATCCGTATACTCCCTGCTGTTTACCGCCAAACGGTCGATAAGCTGCAATATGTCGGTAGGAAGTTCTGCCTCCCACGAATTGCCCGCGCGACGCTGGTAATCCATATAGTCGCGAAGCTGCTCGGAAAAGACGAACGACTCGTTCTGAGGAAGGCTGGAGAACATTAGATCAAAAACTTGGTTTGAATTAGCCCGAGTCGATCTACTGCCTTAAATACAACGCGCTCCACTGATTTTTTTCGCGGCCTCGGTTTACATTCTGCAGCTGGGCGCCGCCTCACCGGCAGTTGCTTTCATGGGCGGCGGTTCAATAAATTTTTGACAAAAATTAGTAGCCGCGCGCAATATTTAAAGGGTCCCTACAAGCCCCTGCACTTGTGATTACACATTATCCCAAATGCAGACCGCCGCTTTCCAGTCGATGATTGTCTTCCCCTCCGCTCTCGGGGATGCCGAGACAATGGCTCTCGTTATCTCGCCCAACGATCCGTATCCGCAGTGGTACAACTATCAGGATTACCTTCGGGCTCCTGTGCACATCAAGGCGCAGAAGTTCCACGATGATCTGCAGACTATGCTTAAGACCACCGTGGTGCCGAAGCCGATCGGGGACTCTTGGTGGACTCCATATGGCGAGTCTCAGTGCAAGGCAAATTACGCCTTTCACTGCAACAGCGACAAGTTGCTGAACATTCTTCTGAGGGACGACTTTCAGAAATTGCCGATGCCTCTTTATCGGGTCACCGCTTGCTTGTTGCAAGAAGCCAAAGAGAGGAGCTTGGAGATGTACCTTTGGGGCTGCCGTCTGACAGAAATGGCAGACGGGCAATTCAAGCTCTCTTTTTCGGTGGACTGCAACAATCGCACTGTAGAATTCGAAACGTTGTTCGTTTCGGTTGACCGTGTGGCTTTGATCACGAAGCAGCACGGCAGTGTCGTGTTCCTCTATCCGCCGCACGCGGACGACAATCTGTGCGACCTCACCAGCGTGTTCGGCACGGACTTTTCGTGGCTGCACATCACCAACAACGAGGTGATTGAGGGGTGGCTCGCCAAACGGCGTCTCACTGGCGTCTAAGGCGCGCCCTTTTTTCGGCCTGACCGGCTCTTCGCCACCCTTGTTGAGCACTTAGTGCTTTTCTTGGGTGGCCCCGTAATAAACTTTTGCATCAAAAATTCGACATAGCGCGACCCTTAGCTAAAAAGAGTTTGATTATCGGCCGTTCGAAATCATCCTTAAAATCTTAATTCGATGCCAGGCCGACGCTGTTTCTTTTGTTTTATCATGCTTGTCATGACGATATGCTTGCTTCTCGTAAATTTTGAGCAAAACGTTTTGATCAGGTTTGAGTCGCTGGAGGTAACTGGCGGTTCCGATAATTTGACAGAATTTATCACAGCCTCCATAGAAAACACAGATTCGCTGGAAATGACCGGATTTTCCAACAATTTGACAGAATTTATCATGAAATCAATAGAAAAAACAAGCAATGATATTGATAACGAAACGGAAACCAGCGATGCCTGCGAATGTCAAACAGCGACTTCCATCAGCGTCATACATTGCAATTCGGGAGGCCACGGCAAATTCCTGATACGATCCAACACCTCGAGTTTATCCGAGCACATTGGCGCGTTTGTGCGCGTCAACGGACCTCTGATCGACACTATTTTTTTTACATGGAGCGACTCCGACTTAGCGTGGGTCGCCAGCTATAGTTCCTGCCTCCAAGGCAGTTATTCGGGCGCCGTTTACATTTACATGCAGAGCTTTCCGGACGCGGAAGCAGTGCTTCGGTCGGAAGCGTGCTTACACCGGCTGTTTACCATTCCCTTCATCTTTTCATGGGTGGAGCGAGCCCCATCCGCCGACAACTGCTCGAGCCTATGGCGATGGGCTGAACGACAACCTCAAGACATAGCCCAAGAATTGAACCTGTTTTCGCCATGTCCACCACGTGATGATTACATTCAAGCATTCGGCGGCTTAAAGACGCTTGTTCCACCCGTCGATTGGGCAGCACAGGAGCAACGACGGCGGGCGAACACATCTGCGCTAATCTGTCTGTTTGGAGACTCGCAGGTTCGCAACCTCATGAATTCAATCACGGCTCAGATCGACCCCCAAGCCTGCGATCCGATAGAATTGCAGCTGGGCCGCGCAAGCTGCAATTATCCTGGCTTCCACTACGGAAATTTTCACTTCTTCCTGTATGATAATGATTGGAGTGCACAGCACGAGAGCAGCTTGGAGGCTTGCTCGCACGCTTTCATCAACTATGGCCAGTGGCCAGGGTCTTGGGGAGCCAAGATCCCATGGCCAAGACATAAGTACAAGGAATCTTTAATCCAGTTCAGCAAAAGGCTCTCGGAACTTAAATTGCTTTTTCCAAACGTGCAATTCTTCTTTCTCGGTACAAATTATCACTCGTTTAGTCCAGGCATGAAAAGCTGTCCAGCGACAGACTTCAGATTTCCACACATAATCGACTCGTACAACGACGAGGCGCGCGAAGTATTCTCCGCTAATAACATGGTGGGATTCATAGATACCGCAAAAATCATCCGCCCTCTGTTCGATTTATCATTCGATTGTGCACATTATCAAGGCGCGGTGGGAGTTGCCCTGGCAAATCTCGTCGGAAACTGCTTCTACAACAACGTATGCCAATTTTAGAAAGTGTAAAAACTTGTTTATTACAGGAATTGCGCGTCAAATGCGTCCTAACAGAGGGAAATGATCAAACTAAAGTTGTCAGCAGTGAGTGACTGCAACTTGCTTCTAGCGCCAAGCCTCTCATGGGTTCCCATACTAAGCGCCAGTGCAATGTTTTGGCGCCATTCTTCGTCGCTAATGGGGCGCTTAGCCTCCCAGCGCGCGTGTGCGACGGCCCGCTCGGCCCTTTCAAACGCGTCCCAGGGCACACAAGATGCGGCCAGACGGGCCCGGTACTCCTTCTCGAAGATCGCGGCCTCCGCCTGCCTTTTCGCCTCATTTTCGGCCTTCGCCCTGTTTAGGCGGGCGTTCCACTCGTCCATCGCCTGCCGCATGGTTTGGCCATCCTCCATGGCCACCTTCACGAACTTCGCAAAGAGCTCGGACTCCTTGCGGTTCTCCTCCATCCGCTTTTCGATGGAGGTGACACGCTCGCGCTCGTCATACTCACGATTCTCCTCTTGTTTCAGCCATCTGGCGACAGCCTGGGCAACAGGATCAGTCGACTTACGGTTCCTCTTGGAAGGCATGCTTAAGTGTTTGGTAGCTTGTGTGCTCAGGATACACACAAGCCTTTAAATATTGACACGCGGTAACGAATTTGGCGCGCGGATACGAGGCGGCAGTCGAATAGAATTTATTACCCCGAAAACGCTTGAACAGCTACAGCGCGTCACGACACACTGAGAACGGCGATTTTGGCCATTAACTCGTCATCGAGCATGTTCATCACCGACGATTGACCCACACGCTGGTGACATGCCAACATGACTGCCAACATCCGATGCCCCAGATAAGTTTGCGTCTTTACGAGCATAGCCTTCAGACGCGCTAGATAGCGCTTGCAATTACGTACTCGACGAGCAACAGTTGGGAGAAAATACAGCATTATAAAATGAGTGTTCCAATCCGTTTCGTCCCCTCCGTTTTCGGCCTCGTTCTTGTACTGCCTAGCTAATCCTTCTATCATTTTCTTGAATTCCTTGTGAGCAAAGATCTTGGCTTCCACAAACTTACACTGCTCTTGGAGTAACACATTGAACTCAATTACAGTGCCCAAAGCATCGATCCTAAAAAGGAGCGGCTTCCCAATCAGCATCCTGGAAAGAAACTTGATGGCGTCCCTGTTAACTTTGAAAGCGTTCGGGGCGGTGATCATTGTAAACTTGCAATGAGCGCGCGAAAGCAAACTAAAGTCTTAAATAGTAAACCAATTCATAAAAAATGCGACGCAAAGCGCGTAGTATTTGTTCCAAATTATAGAAGAATTTACGATATAAAAGGGCCTCCGTTGCATAGGCCAGCCTTCGATTTTACATCGATATGTCCGACGTTCCCAAACGGCGTTTCATTTTTGATGAGCACATCGACAAGCTGCAAGCTGAACTGGCGGAACTCCGTATCCAACTGAGGGATGCACGTATGGAACTGGCAGATCACATGAACAAAGAACCTCGAGATGGAGAGGTAAAAATATTGATGTTTGGTATGTGGATGTCGATCAAACTCATCCAAAGGAAAATCGCGGAAAAGGAGAAAGACGTTGAGGGCTTGGAAGCCTTACGCTGATCACGTTCACACCCTGACGTTTAAACGTCTGCGCATGTGATTTTCGTGTAATAAATCTTGCACATCCATTTCACGCCTGACGCCGACGTACGCGCGTTAGACCCAAAAAACATGAAAATAATTTATTACGGGCGCACGCCACCCAACGCGCCTGCCACTCAGCAGTCGAGGCCACTCTCCCGCAACATGCACGCCAGGAAGCCGCCGTAGTTGCGGATTACCGGCATGCATCGATCATGCACATGCAAGAAGATGAATCGGTTGTCCCTTCCCACTAGAGTGAACTTGCGACGGTTCACTGTGCTGTGAAACGTATACGTTAATAAGCCTTCGCGGAGCCTTACTTCACATCGCACCCGGATGAATGAGGATCGCCATACAAACCTCTCGGCGCGCTTGAAGAAGTTGAGTCTCCAACGCTCGTTCAAAGAGTATCCGAACCGGAAAGGATCGAATACGTTATTCCCGCGGTGAGTGGGGATAAACTGGTAGTGCTCCCAAAAAAGCATGACAATGTCTTTTGTGAGATGAGAAACATACTTGCTTTTATATCACTCAACAAAGGTAAAAAATAAGACTAAAGTATGCATGTTTCAAGTTGGAAGTTATCGGCGGGAGCCACATTACCATGCGACGCAACGAAGTCGAGCACGGACGAATCTTTCTTGTGCTTATAAAACGGGATGCCGCGTTCTCTCCACGCCGTTACCGGCGATAAACTATGAATATCGTTGGTAAATGTAAGGCAGCGCATCTCAGGCGTCGAACGCAGCAAGTGCTGCACCATGCTGCCCTCATAAATTAACATGGCGCTCCATTTTCCACAAGGGAAGCGAACGAAGCGCCAGTACTCCACAAACGCTTGGGACTCGAATGCCGCCCTATTGAAGATCAAGCCGCTGCCGCACACACACACGTTCTGCCACACAGCTATCGTGATCACAGTGGGCGTTTCAGATGTGTCGAACGCGGCTTTCAAGTTGATCCACGGCCCCACGATGGAATCGTTTAGGATGATCAAAGCCGAGAAGCCTACAAGATTGCGCCCGAACAACCGGAACGCTTCCAGGATGCCCTCTTGAAATGCCGCGGCGTCGTAAAAGCTGTTGGGTGAGATAAAATCCGCATGGACGATTACATCCGCGTCTGAAAAGGATTCGGTCGAGTTGGGCGTGGCTTCTACCAATATAATGAATGTGCTATTCTCTCCCAGAGTCCATTTTAAACGCCGTAGATTGAATGTGGTGATGGCGCGATAATACTCGCTGTGCAGGGTTGCACACGCGTATACCACTAAGAAGCGCGCGCGTGACACATTTCGTTGGTATGTGATTCCAAGAGAAACACCGGCAGAAGGAATGCCTCGCTCAACATAGTCTTGAATCAACTTGTATTCTCTGCCGTTACCATTGGCATAAAACCAGCGCTCGCACTCATCGCCATGATTCACATGATGGGCCTCGGGATAAGCGGTTACACTTGCTAACTCAGGCCCTATCAAGTTCCGCTTGACATATCTAACGCCGATTCCACACGCCGCCTGCGGCATCATGTTTAACCTCAATCTGCGCGTCACCCTCCCGCTGCAGGCCATAAACGTGCAGACCATAGACTGGTCTGCAAAACACTGGCGCGATTCAACTGAGCGGAGCGCGTAGTAATCTACCTCTGTCCAAAAGGAAGTCGAGCCCTCTTCTTGTAACACACAAAATAAGCTCAGCAATACCGCAAATGCAAACAAGATAAGCACAGGAACGCGCATAATACCACACGCCAAAACAAATAGTTTTATTAATGAATGGCGCGCGTACGCTCTCGTCAACGCATTCACAACTTATTTAAATCAAAAAAGAAACGCGTTATTTGATGGAAGAGTTTAAACTGGAATTCGGGAAGCACGTTGGTGCCACGCTGGGCCAAGTGGCGAAGATAGATCCGTCATATGTACTGTGGCTGTCTGGAACGGCCACGAAATACACGTTCAGTCAGGCATTTCAAGACGTGAAGAGGGACCATCCGGATGCCATTGAGGCAGCGAGAGGATATGTGAAGGACATGTGCCTTCACTGCTTCATGAAGAAGGATGCCAAACATGGCAACTGCAGTATGAGCGGCGCGACACGTTACAATTTTCATCCTTATGGCCGGCGATGAGAAGGTTGAAAAGACGCGCCAAATAATTGTATTTAAGCGTGTGCCACCCACGATCTTAACATGGGACGTGCTATTCTACTTTCTGAGTACAAATTATCACTCTTTTAGCCCAGGCATGAAAAGCTGTCCAGCGACTGACTTCAGATTTCCACACATTATCGATTCTTACAACGATGAAACACGCGAAGTATTTAGCGCTAATAACATAGCAGGATTCATAGATACCACAAGAGTCATCCGCCCCTTATTCGATTTATCATTCGATTGTGCACATTATCAAGGCACGGTGGGGGTTGCGCTGGCCAATCTGGTTGGAAACTGCTTCTATAACAACATGTGTTAATTTCGAAACAAAATAAAGCGCTTAGAAAGTCTCACAACAGCTTAAATTTTATTCAAGTAAACGACAGCGCTTCATGACAGAGTGAGAAGTACTCACGACAACGCCTCACGACAGAGTGAGCAGCGCGATCTTAGCCAACACATCGTCATTGAGCTTGCCCATCGGCGATGCTTGGCCGACACGCGGGTGAGAAGCAAACGTGATTGCCAACAGCCACTTCCTCTCATTTTCTCTCCGATTTTCAGCATTTGCGAGCATAGCCTTCAAACGGGCCAGTTCTCTTTTGTGTTTACGTACTAGACGAGTAACATCTTGGAGATGCAGTTTTTCTCGGCGATATTGGAGCAAATCCAAGTCGTCACGTGATTTCAAGTAATCATCCCCGATTTGGCACACTAATGCAATTAAGAACTGGTTATCTTCTTTGAGGCCTTCGATCTTTGCTGCCACCAACTTACACTGCTCATCAAGCAACGGTATCAACTCATTGAGAGCGGCATGAACATCGATGCCGGAGACCTGAGGGCCTCCAATAATCATTGTCCAAAGTAACTTGATGGCAGTCTTGTTCACGTCGTAAGTGCTGAGCTCGGTCATCATCATAGTGTCGGTACTAGAATGCGCGGCACCTAACGCAGCCTTTAAATAGTAAAAAATTTATCGAAAATGACGAATTAACTCGTGACTGCCGGCATCTCGCCGTGACTGCCGGCAAATCGCTTGTATTTAAGCGTGTGCCACCCACGATCTTAACATGGAATTCCCGTTCCATGACCCGACACTTTGTGATTTAAAGTACTGGAATGGCAATAATCACAATATGACGGACGATCACGCGAGACGGACGGAAGTGCAGCAGTTTCAGATCAAGTTTTTTTCCGATACGCATTGGTACCGGACTTACTTGGTGTTATTGGTGTACAACCACAACACAGTTGTCAAAATCGGGACCGTGCATATCATCAGGCACGACATCGACGACGAGGAGTACTTGTTTCATTCGCGCTTCCCCTCGCCTTACACAGGCAAGAGCGAGATCTGGCAAGGCCCATTGCAGGATTTGTCTCGGAACCAGAAGCCCATCATGGAAAGCCTCATTGCTTACTATGATGAATGGCGTAAAAGCAGAGCTCCCAAAAAGGAGAGGAGGCGGCGCGTTGCGCTCGCGATGGCCTTTCATCCGCGGCTCGGCGCAAATGCTCCCATTAAAGTCTTGGATGGCGGTCTGATCACCGAGATTTGGAAGTATTGCACTTGATTGGTCGGCGTCGCGCGGTTAATAAATCATTTATCAACCATGGTATGGTTCGCGATATGTGACTGGAAAAGACGTGTTTTCGGGTTTTATACTTAAACTATTCTTAGGCCCGTTGAGTCGTCTTAAACCACAGTGCAACTTCTTCAGAAGCGGCAAAATTTTTTTGCAACTTCTAAAAAGAACTCCAACTCCACTTGTGGGGGGAGTTCAGTCGCTTCAAATTCACTTTAAATGATGTTCCAACTTGCTGTTGGAGACGATAACGCGGTTCGTGGAATGCGTGATCAGGATGGGAAACAGCGATTTTCTGTCTACGATTGCCTCACCATTTTATTTCTCTATAATATGAAAGATGGAAAAGAGCAAGATCAGAAGAAAGCTGCCAGCCATGCTCGGATGTTTTTTTCAAGCCTTGTTGCTGACGATTCTGAGTATCGTGGCGAAATACTCTCAAGTGTTGTTTACATGAAGTTTCCAGGACAAGGACAGCGTGAGACCCCAACCATGACACTGGCTGGCCTCCAAAAGCTGGTGTTACACATTGGGGGCAAGTTTGGCGCTAAGTATCGTGAGCTTCTGAGTGACACGTTTAGGCGTGCAATGGCTGGCGATGAGAGCTTAATCCAGGATGTGCAGGCCAATGCAGCGTCGAACGCGCCCATGCAGCAGTTGTATCGTGAGTCTCTCGCTGAGGAGCCGGCTGTCGATCTGCCTTTGGGAGGTGTAACTGAGACTTCTGTAATCAATCTGGAACACAAGAGGAAGCTGGAGGAACTGGAGATGAAGAAGCTTGAAGTGGATATCGAGAGGCAGGAGATCGAGAACCACGCCAATATGGTGAGGGAGTACAAGAGCCTCTGCCCTAATGGTGAGTTGGATGAGGCTGCGCGCAAGAGATTCATGAGCAGCATTTCGAGCCTGGCGAACAAACGGGCTTTCAGGTGCCTTACGGTGGGTGAGAGGCTCAACGTTAGGATCACTGTGGAGCAGGTGGCGTCTGAGCTTGGACTCCTTCTGGATTCGAGCCAGCTGATTTCGGCCAAGATCTGGGCGAGCAAGGCGTATGAGGCGAAGTACGGGGAGAAGCCGGTGAAGCACGCGCACGTTTGCACGTACACTGCGAAGGATCGGGATCTGATCGAGAAGGCCGTGAAGAGCGTGGTGTATCA
>Ga0164296_1001542_pt1 | contig 24233 bp, 24 predicted proteins | sample GEODES057metaG_FD_113533 | JGI IMG/M metagenome (GOLD analysis project Ga0164296, IMG submission 113533) | Dystrophic lake water microbial communities from Trout Bog Lake, Wisconsin, USA - GEODES057 metaG | ecosystem: Environmental > Aquatic > Freshwater > Lake | place: USA: Trout Bog Lake...
AGTGCTCGGCAAAAGCGAAGGAACGCCGTTTGCAATTCTTCGCGGACTTGACGAGTCCTACTTTGGTGAGGGTTCCGTCAAAGATGACGTCATCCGTCCAGCTTCAAACGACTTGTTTAGGTAGTTACACGCCACCCAGGCGCACATCACCTGAAAGCGATGAACCTGGGGCCACGTGCTCCTTGGCACCAACGACGCACGTTGCACCAAGGATAGAGAAACTTCCGATTACGGCTTCTGGACCAATAATTGACCACTTGACCACTGAGCCTTCTTCAACCACCGCACCAGGAAGAAGTACTGAGTTTTCAATGACAACGTTTGGACCGACGTAGCAGTCTTTGTCAATAACGGCGTTAACAAATTTCGCCGAAGCATCAACTCGACTTTGCGGGTGAATCCATGTTCCATCAACAATCCCGCTGAATGACGTTATTTTGTCACGTCCAGTAAGTACATCAATGTTTGATTGAAGATACGTCTGTGGAGTTCCTGTATCAATCCAGTAAGCATTGTCTGGCATGGCATAGAGCACACCATCTTTTGCGAGTGCTGGGAATGTGTCGCGTTCTACACTCACGCGCCCCGACGGAGCAATGCGACGTAGAACACTGGGCTCAAAGACGTATGTCCCAGCATTAATCAGATTCGTTGGCGCGTCTTCACGGGCAGGCTTTTCTACAAACTCAATAACGCGACCGTCTGGAGTTGTTGGCACCACGCCATAGCGTGAAGGGTCACCAACTGGGTGAAGAGCAATTGTGCCCTCTCCCCCGTGAGCTCTGTGAAAACTAATAAGTCTTGTGACGTCGAGGTCAGTTAATACGTCTCCGTTAACAACAAGAAAGGTGTCGTCAATGTGAGCGTGTGCCGCAGCGAAGCGAATAGCACCAGCGGTGTCAAGCGGTTCTGGCTCGACTGCGTAGGTAACTCGAACCCCCGCGATAACGCCTTCTGGGTAGCTTTCAATGAATCGGTCTGGCAAGTACCCGAGTGAAAGTACGGCGTCAGTCACACCGTGTTTGGCAAGTGACTCAAAGACGCATTCAATCATTGGACGTCCAATGAGCGGCAACATTTGCTTAGGGGTTTCGTACGTTAGAGGACGAAGCCTCGTTCCCTTACCGCCGACCAGAATGATCGACTTCAAGATCAGCCCGCAGGTGTCGTCGTCGTAGGAAGAATTGAGGTTGGAGTACTTGGAACTACCGTTGAGCCAACTGGAATAGTGCTCAGTGAGCCGCTAGGTGTTGTTGTAGTAGTTGTCGATGCGGCAAGGACAATGCTCTTAACCATTGCATTAACTGTTGATGAACCTGGCTTTGAAGGAGTTACACCACTTGGCTCAAATGCCATGGTGATGCTCATTTCGTTAGCCGAGAACGGAACCATTGCAGGATCTGTCACAATTGTTGGCTTGGATTGTCCATACATCCAGTAGGCGTATTCAACCTGTCCGGTCTTTCCTGCGTACTTAGTTGTTGGCCCACACTTATCGCCGTTCTTCCACGTTGTTGCAGGGTTAGCAATTCCCGTAGCGGTTGGTAACGCCAAACTTGAAGAAGTAGCAACAATGCCGTGTTGCTCTGAAGCGAAGAGCGCGAGCGTTGCCTTGGTACCGGTTTCATTTGCAGAAATTGGAGCAACGTGAAGTACGTTATTGGCGCCAACAGTCAGGCCCAACTTTGCATTGGTGTTTGGTGCAAGCGTGTAACTAACGCCACATGCTTCCACATTCAATGCTTCGTACCAACTTGTGCCAATAGCTGGCTGAGCGCCTGCCACTGATGTAGTGGTGACTGATGGGTTCTGGTATTCGTAACGTGAATAGACCGTCGTTGCGAGTCCAAGAATGACAATGATTGCGAGCACGCCGTAGTAATTACTTGGACGAGACTTCTTGTAGGCCTTTCCGCCTCCAGAAGCTCCTACCCTACTTACCCATTTACCTGTTGAACTCTTAGCCACGGAGCAACGATACTAAAGAATTAGACGACCAAATACCGCGTAGGGGCGGTGGGACTCGAACCCACACTGGAGGCGGTTTAAGCGCCTTGCCTCTGCCATTGGGCTACGCCCCCACGCAATATTGGTGCGTTGTAACCGTAACGCATAGCGAAACCCCTTCCAAAACTCGTTATTTTCTTATGTTCACTTACTAGGCTGTTTTCATGATTCGCGTGCATCGTAGGGGCACGATTCGGTCAATCCCCGCTCTAGTACTGGCTGGCACAATGCTGGTCACGGTTCTAGCACCCCTGACTACAGCCCAAGCGGGAACGATTACCGATGCCCTTGCACAAATCAAATCCCTCTCTGCGACCCTTTCACGTCAATCACAAATAAGTGAATCTTCGGCCAATGCTTATGGCGGGGCACAGCAAAAACTCCAACAGATCCAATACAACATTTACAGTTTGAATAAGAAAGTGGCTACAAAAAAAGCTGCAATTCTCGTTACTGAACACGCCATGGCGAGCGCAATTGTGAATGCATATGTCTATGGTGCAGCAGATGCACAGATTCTTTCACTTTTCAATCAAAACGTTACAACTAGTGATGCAAGAAAAGTTTTTCAAGATCAAGTGATTGGCAACCTTGACAAAATTAAATCAACGTATGAATCACAGAAGAAGTCACTCGACACTACAATCAAGCAAGTAACGATTCAAGAAGCAGCAGCGCAAGAACAAACAAACAGAATGAAGACATTGCTGCAGGAGAACATCGCAAACGAGAACGCAACACGTGCGACGCTGAATAGCATTAAGGGCACCTTCAGAACTCAAATTATTAATTACGAAATTCTTCAAGGAATTGCCGCGGCTAAGGCCCACAACTACGCCGGACAGCAGCAAGCTGTTGCGGTGGCTCAGTCGGTTGGTGGCATCGCTGCTGGAAACGCTGTTCTCACCGCAATTGCTAAAGCAGTTCCACCAGTGATTTCTCAAATTGCTGGGACTAAAGAAGGGGCCATTGCAGTTGCTGCAGCGTTATCGCAGGCTGGCCTCCCATACATCTGGGGTGGAGTTTCACCAGGTCAAGGATTTGACTGCTCTGGACTAGTGCAGTGGGCGTGGTCTAAGGCTGGATTCAATATTCCAAGAACCACCCAGACGCAGTGGCCAGCGCTGCACCACGTTGCGCTGAGTGCGTTACAACCTGGTGACTTGTTGTTCTACTACAACCTTGATAACGATCATCAGGTGGACCACGTCGTTATGTACATTGGCAGTGGACCGTACGGCACAAGCACAATTTTTGCAGCCGCAAAAACAGGAACGAAGATTGGATACCAGCCACTCTTTACATTCGGACTCATCGGAGCTGCTCGCCCGTAAGCACCATGTCCATTTCTACTTCAATCATTATTCCTGCCTACAACGAAGAGTCGCGACTAGTTCTAGGTTTTAACCGATTATCTCCAGTACTGGATGAACTTGGAGAAACTACAACTGAAGTGATTTTCATAGACGATGGTTCAAACGACGCAACTCTCACCATTGCTCACCAGCTCTATGGAGAACTGCCTGAAAAGTTGCTCATGAAGCAACCTAAGAATCTCGGCAAAGGCGCTGCGGTTCGCCTTGGTATTGCCGTTGCGAGAGGCAACAACATCATTGTGGCTGACGCAGATATGGCCATAAATCCATCACAAATGCCGCGAATGATTGAGCTACTTAAGACTCATGCTTTAGTTCCTGGTTCTCGTACGGTGAACGGAAAAATCGAATACGACTCCGCACTTCGTTCCATTGCAGGATCTGCTTTCAGCAAAATGGTTAAGCACTACACCGGCACCACGCTGCGTGACACCCAGTGTGGCTTTAAAGGGTTCCAGCGAGGAACTGCACGACTGCTTGCAGCTTTAGGTCTGATTGATGGATTCGCATACGACGCTGAGATTTTCTATCTAGCACGACTGCTTGAGATCAATGCTGAACCACTCACAGTGACGTGGGACGACGTGAGTGGATCTTCAGTCAAACTGGGGAGTGATTCGAGAAAAATGCTCCGTGACATTCGCTATCTTGCGAAAACTAAATATGAAAACCCAGTTGTTGAGTTACCAAGAGACGTCGAAGTTTCAACTGTTAGCGATGCTGCTCGTAAAGCTCGAGTTCAGGGACTCTCACTCGCACGTGGCGAAACAAATACGCTTGTTGTTTTACCAAGAGATGGGGCGCTTGGAGGTCTCGGCATTGCCGCAACCCTTAACGGGACTTTGCGCACTGCAGGACTTGGAGAACTTAAAAACCGAAGCTACGAAGCGATTTAACTGATACTTAGTAGCCAATTCGCCACAAGCTCTGGTGCGCGGTCATTCCACTCTTCTGATGTGATGGCATATCGAGCATGGTCTTCCCAAGCTCCATCGATTTCTAGGTATCGCTCTGCAATACCTTCATAACGAATACCTAACTTTTCGACCACGCGTCGCGATGGAGCATTTCTAGGAATGATGTTGATTTCCACTCGGTGTAAGCGAAGTGATTCAAATGCGTATTGCAAAATAAGAACTACAGATTCAGGCATGAGGCCCTGACCAGCAACTTTTTCATCAATCCAGTAACCAACAAACGCAGATTGCAAAGGTCCGCGCTGAATTGATGAAATGGTTATTTCACCGACAAAGCGACCTTCGAAGAAAATTCCAAACCCAAATCCAGTTCCCATTTGGCGTTCACGTTCACGTATGGCACAGCGACTTACAAAACTTCGGCTGTCTTCTGGAAGGTGCGTTGCGTGAGCGGATCTTGGCTCCCACTTAAGGAGCCACTCTCGACATCGCGTACGAACATCGAGCCAGCCTTCATAGTCAATTTCGCCAAGCGTACGAAGTACAACTCGCCTGCCATGAAGTGAGATTGGAGAAAAGATGGCACTGCGTGTCGTTACCATGCTCTATTCCTCATCCCTCTATCGTTACAGGTATGAGCGCTCGGCGCACGTTAGGCGCGTAAGAGTGACTTAACAATCCCATCGAGAATGTCATTTTCGCTACTTATCAACTGATTGATTCCAAGCCGTTCCATTACAGAAACCAAAATAAGCAGCCCTGATGTCATTACATCTTCGCGCCCTGGAACCATCCCAGCCAGGCCCAGTCTCTCCTGGGGAGTCATGGCCTTCAGTACTTCAAACCAGTGCTTGGCGACTTCGCGAGTGAGCACTCGGTGGTGCACTGCCTCACGATCATACTCATTTAGCCCCACGTCGATCTGCGCCAGTGTCGCAACAGTCCCTGCTAGTCCAAAAAGCTGAACGTTGCCAACCAGCTTTTCAAACGCCGGCACTGAACTAAAAGCTCTATTGATTTCCTCACTGATCATTTTTTGTGCAGCATTTTGACTTTCTTGACTTACGACGCCTCTGCCCATAGCGCGTTCCGTGACACGCACGCATCCCAGTTGCATTGAAAAACTTTCAAGATTCCCATCAATGATTGACGCGAGTTCTGTGGACCCACCGCCAATGTCAAGAATGGCAATAGGTTCTTCGCCGGGTGTTAGTCCTGTGGCCGCGCCATTGAATGAATACGTTGCTTCTTCCTTGCCTGAAAGTATTCGAGCATCAACACCGACTATTTCTTGTGCACGCTCAAGGAACGCCGCACCATTACTGGCGTCTCTAACCGCAGATGTCGCTACTAGTAGGCCTGAAGTGACGCCATGTGAGTCCATCAATGATCGATATTCGCTAAGAACGTCGTAGCTACGTTGTAGTGCTTCTTGCTGCAACGTCTTACTAGCATCAACGCCTTGACTTAAACGGGTGATTCGCATTTCACGAGAAAGTGTTTGTCCAGAAGAATCACTAATCAAAAGTCGTGTGGAATTGCTCCCACAGTCAATCGCACAAAAAACTTCAGTCACGAACGTTTTGCAGAACTAGCTCAGGTAGTCCAATAGTTTCTGCAACTAACTCCCCTACTGGGTCGTCAGCGCCAATGAGAAAATTTGCTAGGTGAGCATGCAGGCACTTAATGCCAATTCGTGTTCCACCAACACCGCCAGAAGGTTGAGCACCATCGAGGCGCACAGTCGCAGCATTTCGGCGTTGTTCATATAATGCGTGAGTTTGAATAAGTCTTTCAGGGTCAACTAAAGCTTCAAACCGATGCACGCCTCCATTGCCTTCCATCCGACTTACTTCATCGTGCAACTCAGGGTCTATTAACCAAAAGAGTGTGGGCATTGGTGTTCCATCACGCATATGAGGCTCATTTTCAATAACAACTGGGCGTCCATCTGCACGCCTGACGACCACTGCGAAACGGCCAGACAGCGAGCGACCGAGAAGTTCTTCTACAACTTCAACGTCTTGTGGTGAAGCATCATGAAATGTGCTCAACGCCAAAACTCAAGGGTGTGTAAAAACCGAGTGAAGAAGTTGTTCGAGGATGCATGCGTGGTGCCAGTACTTGGTGAGGTCACCGAAGTAAGAGTTGAAACCGAAGAAGGAGAAACCACTGGGCTAAATCCAGGGTCACCTGCGTGCTCGGCTAGCGCACCACTGGCGAGCCCAGGTAGCACTTGTATGAGACTCTGACCAGGAAGAACGAGTTGATACTGTTCACGCGCCTGAATCATTAATTCTGTTTGCGTAGATGAGGAATCAGATTGAAGGGTCAACGACTTTTGCTCTTGCTTAATCGCCGCGATTTGAGCTTTTGTCGCATTAATTTGGCTTTGTTGACTCCAAAGAGACGTCAGAGGGAACCAACCAATGAGCATGGCGAGAGCGGTCACAATGGCGAGAGGAAGCATCCACTGATTGCTCTTCTGCGATGTTGCGTTATGAGTTGTTGCCACTATTCGCCCCCGACAAAGACGCTGCACCTAGAAATCGAGCCTGATCTCCGAGAAGTTCTTCCAGTCTCAGTAATTGATTGTACTTCGCCACGCGGTCAGATCGTGCTGGGGCGCCAGTTTTAATTTGACCAGCGTTTGTCGCGACAGCGAGGTCTGCAATCGTAGTGTCTTCAGTCTCACCTGAACGGTGCGAAATTACAGCGGTATAACTATTTTTTCTGGCCAGTTCAACAGTTTCGAGCGTTTCGCTGAGCGTTCCAATTTGATTCAGCTTGATCAAAATTGAGTTGGCGACGCCACGCTCAATTCCCTTTTGCAGCAAGATTTTGTTCGTGACGAATAAGTCATCACCAACGAGCTGGATGCGCTTTCCTAATTTCTCAGTAAGTGCTTTCCAGCCGTCCCAGTCTTCTTCGTGCAGACCATCTTCAATTGAAACAATTGGATAGCGATCACAGAGATCAGCCCAGTAGTCAACCATTTCAAGACTGGAGAGAACTCGTCCTTCGCCATCGAGGTGATATGCACCGTCACGGTAGACCTCACTAGCCGCGGGGTCTAGCGCAATTGAAATGTCACTACCCGGAGTGCGACCAGTCGACTCAATCGCTTCCATCAATACCTTCACCGCAGTCTCATTGTCTGGCAGGTCTGGGGCGAATCCACCTTCATCACCAACGCTGGTAGCAAGATTGCGCTTCACAAGGACGTTCTTAAGTGCGTGGTAGGTCTCAGTTCCCCACTGCAGTGCTTCAGAGAATGATGATGCCCCAATAGGCATCACCATGAACTCTTGAAAGTCAATCGAGTTCTTTGCGTGTACCCCGCCATTTACAACATTCATCATTGGTACTGGAAGTACATGAGCGTTCGCGCCTCCAATGTACGAAAAGAGTGGGATATCAAGTTCAGCTGCAGATGCTTTTGCCGCTGCGAGTGACACAGCGAGAATTGCGTTAGCTCCGAGGCGACCTTTGTTATCAGTTCCGTCGAGGTCAATCATTGCCTGGTCAATTGCGGGCTGGTTCGTTGAGTCAGCACCGCTCAATTGCTTGTTTATTTCCGTGTTTACGAAATTGACTGCATTGCGAACACCCTTGCCACCCCATGCAGCGCCACCATCTCGCAATTCAACTGCTTCGTGGGAACCCGTAGAAGCCCCTGACGGCGAAGCAGCACGCCCTGAAGATCCTGACTCAAGAAATACCTCTGCTTCAACTGTTGGATTGCCGCGAGAGTCCAAGATTTGACGGCCAATAATTCGTACGATTGCGCTCACAATTGCTCCTACTAGTTACACCAAGTCTATAAGACCAGAGGAATTACTTAGTCTTCGATGACTCTTGTTGTTGGATTTCATCTCTGAGTTGCAACGCTCTTTCTCGAAGTACTCCCTCGAGGTCAATCCCCGACCACTGCGCGCAAGTCGCAATGGCACTCAGGGCATCGCCCCATGCGCGTTCAGTATCTGACGTTGACTGAGAATCACTTACGGAAGTCGAATCAAAATTAAGCATTTGTAAAGCCGCAACCGCTTCGTCACGGGCACTTGAGCCCGTCGAAGAAGCCAGATCTAGCTGCTGAGCTTTTCTTAGAAGCTTTGCGTACAGCGTAAGTGCTGGGAGTTGCCACGCAATGCCGTCAGTGACACTCTCGCGTCCTTTTTCTTTCTTCTTTAAATCTTCCCAGCGCGATGCAACGTCATCAGAGCCGCTCACCTTCACATCTCCAAAAACATGAGGATGGCGGCTAGTAAGTTTGTCGCGAACGCCATCAGCAATAGTCGCAAAATTGAAACGCCCTTCTTCATTGCCTAGTTCGGCATGAAATACGATTTGAAATAGCAAATCGCCTAGTTCTTCTTCCACATGAGCAACGGCCAAAGCTTCATCTGCGCCCTCTGCTTCAACGCGAACAAATGTTTCGAGTGCGTCAAGTGTCTCGTATGCCTCTTCGAGCAGATGACGCGTTAGCGAAGCGTGGGTTTGCTCCTGGTCCCATGGGCACTCTGCTCGTAAGCGCCTCATGAAATCAACAAGATCGTCTATTGATTCACCAGCGGTTCTAAGTCCCTCGACCCACAGTGATGTCAGATGATCGGCACTCGAAAAACTCACTAACTCTGAAGCATGTAATTCTTTAATGACCTCGTCACCGAGACCAACGTGATGGAGCACTGTGACGATTGTGTCCTTAGGCAGTCGGTCCGCCACACTCGCCAGAATCTCAGGTGCGTATGTTTGCAGAATTAACAGAGGTCCTGGCCCACGAAATGGCTCCACCGAGCCCAGGGCATCCACAATTCGAAGCCCTAAGGTCATCGGATCTTTACCTAAGCGAGCACAGGCAACATCAATAACTGAAATTGCAGGTTCGGTGAGTACTTCAATGTCACCACGAAGGCGAAGCAACTCGACTGTGCGCTCAGCCACCATTGGCGAGCCTGGAACTGCATACACAACTTCATGATTTGGAGAAGTAGTAGCCAGAAGCACCAAGTCATCAACTATTCGAGGATAGAGAACTTCAAATGAATCAGCTGATTCATAGAAATCGTCGTAACTGGTCACACCAGCGAACGCATCGGCTGCTGGGTGTACGCGAGTGCGCAGTCTTGCTACCGGTGAGGAGTTAAGGAGTTCAGTTGTGCGAGTAGTTACGTGTTGCGCATTGCTTGGACCAAGTCCAACAACTCGTACAACGGGTTTACTCACTGATACTTCGTGGAGTTAGCTGCCGTAAGTATTGATGGAGAAGTAACTGTTCCAGATGCCGGAAGCGCGGGAGCAAAAATTCCTGGCCCAGTTGTTTTGCTTAGTCCCCATCTTCCAAATGCAGGGTCCACCGTTATAGCTGCAGCGTAAAGAATGTTCGACTTAATAGTTGATGCTGACGAAGCATTCAGGTGCTGAACATCACTGACTACCGCACCCGCAGCTTGAGTGAATGGTGTCGTTGTTCGTTTCGTTGCGGCGACAAACAATGCGAACGTTTGCCCGCTATACGTCACTGATTGTGGTGTTGAGTACTTGTTAAGTGCCAAACCAACTGTGTCGGAACGCACTGCTGCATAACTCGAATTTGTCGGTCCGTAGCAACCGTAGGAACCACCACTGACAGCTGACTTGTCAACTGAATACTTCTTTGCAAGTTGGGCGACTGTTGCCCCACTCGACTCGTCAGCGCTAAATGCAGCAACTTGTGCGGGAGAAACAACTGCGACACTTACACAAATTGTGTCGTATGAAGAAATGTGTTGCTCGTAATAGGTCTGGATGTTTGGCGCAGTAATTGCAATAGTGGTATTCAACTTGCCCAGTAAATACATCGACGCAGCTTGGTCTTCGATTTCCGCTTTTCGCATCTCTGAGGGCATTGCAGCGATGGCATCAGCTGAAGCACCTGGGCATGACAACGAATTTGTCTGAGCTGCTTGAGTTAATTCACCTTCAAGCGACGACGTTGCCAATGCGATTTCTTTTGCTGAGGAAAAATTCACATGAAAGTGAGATGTCACGTATTGATCTATTGCGATGCCCTCAACTCGTAAATTTGCCCACGCACCAGCTGCAGTACCTGTAATCGTCGCGTCACCTGATCCAGGTGAAAAATTCTGCACAGCTAGTGCCGACAAGTAGCACTGTAAGTTTGGACTCTGAGTAATCGCAGTTAGCTCAGCACGGAATTCTTTGGATGAGAGCTTGGTCCCATTCGCTGAAATCCCAGAGGAAAGATTGCTAAAGCCGAAAAGGCCCGCTCCAAGGAGGGCCACGACAAAGATCAGAGTTATTCGACGCACAGAGCCATGCTACCGATTAGTTGACGCTAGAAACCTCAGTTGCCTCTTGAAGCAACTGCAGAATGTCTGCTGGTGATGACCCATTTGTGGCAACTTCTAAGCGAAGTTCCTTGGAATCTTCTGAGTACGCATTGGAGCCGTACTTACGTCGAAATCGCATCTGTTGACTGAGCGTCAGCAGAAGTGGTGTGACCTTTATGACTGGCTTTGAGCGAACGCCAACTTTTGCGGGGAGCACTGTCACATTTGTTATTCCTTGGGAGATGCACAGCAATCGAAGTTCAGTGAGCTCTAGTAGGCCAATTGCTGGATTCGGAAGTGCCCCGTAGCGATCGGTCCATTCATCTCGAAGATCACTGAGTTCTTCAGACGTAGTTATCGTTGCCAGGCGACGGTACGCCTCAAGGCGAGCGTCGTCTGCTTCGACATATTCCTTAGGCAGATGTGCTTCACCGGGAACGTCCAAGTTGATTGGCACAACATCAGCGACGGTGAACCCTTTAGCGTCGGCCACAGCTTCTGCAACTAGCTGCACGTAGAGGTCGTAACCCACTGCAGCGACCGGTCCGGACTGGTCGTGACCAAGTAAGTTTCCGGCTCCTCTGATTTCTAGGTCGCGCATTGCAATTTTGAAACCACTTCCGAGTGCGGTGTTGTCGCCAATGGTACGAAGTCTCTCGTATGCAGTTTCAGAGATCACCTGGTCCGCCGGGTGAAATAAGTACGCGTATGCACGCTGTCCGCTTCTTCCCACTCGCCCACGCAACTGGTGCATTTGTCCGAGCCCGAGCCGCTCTGCACGATCAACAATCAATGTATTGACCGAAGGTAAGTCAATGCCAGATTCGACAATAGTGGTGCACACCAAGACATCGAATCTGCGTTCCCAAAAATCAACCATCACGCGTTCGAGCGTGCCTTCATCCATCTGACCGTGCGCAATGGCGATTCGAGCATCAGGCACTAGTTGGCCAATGCGTCTTGCTACTTGATCAATATCTGAGACACGATTATGGACAAAGAAAACCTGACCTTCACGAAGTAATTCTCTGCGAATAGCTTCAACCACCGCTGGCTCAGAATATTCACCTACGTGCGTAAGGATTGGCCGACGATCAGCTGGTGGCGTTGTCACCATAGAAAGGTCGCGAATTCCCGCGAATGCCATCTCCAGTGTCCGAGGAATTGGACTGGCACTAAGTGTCAACACGTCAACGTTCACTGACCGAGTTTTTATTGCTTCTTTGTGGGTAACACCAAAGCGCTGCTCTTCATCTACAACCAGTAACCCGAGATCTTTGAACTGAACGTTTTCAGACAGCAGGCGATGCGTTCCAATTACAACGTCAATGGTTCCTTCTTTAAGGCCCTGAGTAGTTGCTTTCATTTCCGCATCATCAACAAAACGACTCATGAGCGCAACTTTGACGGGGAACCCAGCGAAGCGGTCCACCATTGTTGCAAAATGCTGACTAGCTAACAGAGTTGTAGGCACCAACACTGCTGCCTGCTTATTGTCCTGAACTGCTTTAAATACAGCTCTAATTGCAATCTCTGTTTTTCCGAATCCGACGTCCGCACAAACCAGTCGGTCCATGGGACGAAGCATTTCCATGTCAGCTTTCACATCACTAATGGCCTGTGCTTGATCTGCAGTGAGCGTGTAGGGAAATAACTCTTCCATCTCTCGTTGCCACGTAGTGTCCGCACTAAAGGCGTGGCCCACAGCAATGTTTCGCTGGCGATACAAATCAACAAGTTCTTGAGCAACCAAGAATGCAGCAGCTCGAGCTTTGGCGCGAGTTTTTTGCCACTCAGCACCCCCCATGCGCGAGAGCGCTGGCCCATCTCCTCCGGTGTAGGGAGTGAGCGCATCAATTTGTTCCGTTGGCCAGTAACTGCGACCATCTTTGAATTCCAAAATTAAATAATCCCGAACAACACCATTAATAGCTCTAGTCGTTGTGCCAGAAAATTTTGCTACACCGTGCTGGCGATGCACTACATAACTGCCAATAGCGAGGTCGTCGAAGAACCCATCAACATTTCGTGCGCGGGTGCGAGCGGCCCGGTGTACCGAGCGTCGCCCAGTGAGGTCACTCTCACTCCAGACCACGATCTCAGGGTCATCAATGCTGAACCCTGCTGGAAGTGAGCTCATGAGAACTGTAATGCGAACATCTAAAACTTTTTCTGGATCAGTAGTGACTTCAATTCCTTCCCCACGAAGTTGATCAGCCATACGTTCAACCGCTGCAGGGTTCGACGTCAGAACTACACCGCGACGCTTTTGACTCCAATTTCTGACGTGACTCGCAATTCGTGACGCATCACCTTGCACTACGGGAGGTGAAATAAGCCCCATAGAACTCTCACCAGATCCTCCAGCACTAAGAACGGTGTCCATGCGAGTGCTCAATGACTGCTCCCACGTGGCGTGCAGAAGTCCTATTTCGCCAGTCGCCTTCCACGTCTGAGCAACCGCATTAGCGAGTTCACGCTCCTCATCGAGAAGATCATTAAGCCTGCTCTCAACACGGGCAGGCTCCACAACAACGCACTGAAAGTCTTGTAATTCATCAAGAATTGTTTTTGGCGAATCAATGAACAGTGGCATCCAGCCTTCCATGCCATCAAAGAGCTGCCCAGTGGCGATTCGCTCAAACGTTTCACGCCCCCACGGTGCAGACTTAATAAATGATTCAGCACGCTGTCTAGTTTTTTCTGTGGGAACCCACTCACGTGCGGGCGCGATGTAGGCATGATCAATGTCGTGTAGCGAGCGCTGATTTGCTATGTCAAACGTCGTTAGTCGCTCAATCTCGTCACCAAAAAAGTCGAGACGAATCGGATCATTCCCCTGCGCCGGCCAAACGTCGACAATGCCACCTCGCACCGCAAACTCGGCACGGTGTTCCACCAAATTTTCACGCCGGTACCCCATTGAAGTGAGCGCAGTAATAAAACTGTCACGCTCAAGTGATGCACCACGCACTACGTCAATAGGTGCAACAAGCTCTTCAGGTGGAAGAATTTGAGTGACTGACCTCACCGATGCCACAAGAATCCGTGGTCGGTCGCTACTCATCAATCTCCAGCGAAGCAGTGACCGCATTGCCATGACCGAACTGTCGGGGCTGACTCGCTCAAGAGGGTGCGTGTCCCATCCTGGCCATAAGGCAACGCAGTCATCATCATTGAGTAGTGCACCAAGCGCATCACGTAGGACGTCGGCTTCACTAGACGTTGCGGTAACGACAAGAGTGAGTTGATCTTGGTGTGCATAACTTGCTACCGCAAGTGGTGTTGCATAACTACTTGGAATAAATGAACCCGATGCGACCGAGGCTCGAATCGAGGGTGCGACGTGCTCTAAGACACGCGCGAGTCCTGATGTATTAGCCACGAGCACCATTCACTCGAGCTTGTGCGTCTACAAAGTCATAGTCAAGGAGCATCTCAATGGCGTCAGCGGCTGCAGTAACGTCACGAAGCAATGCTTCTTTGCGCGCGCCAGTTAGCTTGCGAAGTACGTGATCAGCGCCCTGCTCTTTAGTGATTGGTTTTCCAATACCAATACGAAGTCGCCCGAAATCTTGTGTTCCGAGGGCGCTCGTAATTGAACGGAGTCCGTTGTGCCCCGCGAGGCCACCACCTTGCTTGAACTGCAGGCGCCCTGGCTCGAGGTCTAGCTCATCATGAGCAATAACGAGGTGCTCGAGGTCAGGCAATGATGTTCGTTTTAGAAGCGGTGGAAGTGCTGCACCTGATTCATTCATGTAAGTGGTTGGTACCGCAAGCGTTACGACACCGCGTGGAGTCGTGATTGCAGCAGTCATCGCACGCTGGCGACGCTCAAGTGTTAATTTGACTCCGCGACGATCGCACACGAGACGAACAGCATCGCCTCCTACGTTATGACGTGTTCCTTCGTATTCAGTTCCTGGATTGGCGAGACCGACAATAAGCAGTGACGATGCACTTCCTCTTCGTTCTTCATCCTTAGAGCGCCGAAGCGCCACGGCGAACTACGCCGAAGGGGTAGCTGCTGGAGCAGCGGCAGCATCTGGTGCTGCAGCGGCTGCGTCTTGGCCACCACCAACGAGTGCAACACGTCCTTGACGAGTTGAGACAACAGCTGCGTTCTTGTCGCCAGCTGCTTCAACGCCCGCGGGAAGAGCAAGGTCTCCAACGTGAAGGGTCGCTCCTGGTGTCAAGTGAGAAATGTCAGCGTCAACGTGAGTTGGAACATCTGCAGGACGAGCCTTAAGTTCAACACTGAACAACTGCTGGTCAATTTCCCAGTCAGCGTGACGAACTTCTACGGCGTCACCAATCATGTGAACTGGAACAGTCGCAATAACTGGCTTGTTAGGGTCAACAACCTGGAAGTCAATGTGCGCAACAGTGCCACGAACCTTGTGACGTTGTAGTTCACGTGCAAGCACGGTGTAACTCTTGCCATCAGCGGTCAGAGTAATCAGTGAGTTAAGTCCCTGGTCACCAGAGACTGATGTTCGAAACTCTTTTGCGTCTACAGAGACTACGAGTGGAGCTACACCTTCACCGTAGACAACGCCAGGAATTGATCCAGCTGCGCGTAGGCGGCGTGAGTTACGTGAACCCTTGTCTCGTGTGGTCAGCGCGTTCAACGTTGCTTGTGTCATGAAAACTCCTCTTACGAATGGTTTGCCGCCCAAAAGTGGGCTGGGCACCGGGAAATAAGTCTAGCCGGTAGGCCAGATAGGCGTTTTTGGCTACAGGAGGTTCTCGCCACCGAAGATGTCAGAAACTGAAGCATCCTCGAAAATGGCGGAAATTGCGTTGGCAATGATGGATGAGACCGAAAGAATCTCTAACTTTTCGAACCTGCGCTCTGGGCCTAGCGGCAAGGTGTCAGTGACAATCACGCGACTCACTGGAGCGTTAAAGAGACGATCAACAGCAGGAGGTGAAAAGACTGCGTGAGTGGCCATCACCCAGATCTCAGATGCGCCCCTCTCTTTTAGAAGGTCACAACTCGCAACAATCGTTCCAGCGGTATCAATCATGTCGTCAATGAGAACACAGTGACGTCCGTCAACTTCACCAATGATGTGTCGAGCTTCAACCGTGTTCATTGTGCCTGTTGGACGTGTTTTGTGAACAAGGGCGAGGTCACATCCGAGGTGCTGGGCGTAACGCTCAGCAACCTTCACGCGACCTGCATCAGGAGCAACGACAACGAGAGTGCGAGGATCGGCATTGGCTTTTAAGTAGTCCTCAAGAACTGGAGCTGCGACCAAGTGATCAACCGGAATGTCAAAGAATCCCTGAATCTGACCGGAGTGGAAGTCCACTGACAACACGCGTGTGGCACCAGCAGTCTGGAGCATGTCAGCAATTAGTTTTGCGGTGATTGGTTCACGTCCAGCAGACTTTCGGTCTTGACGCGCGTAACCGTAGTTTGGAATTACTGCAGTAATACTTTTTGCTGATGCGCGCTTGGCGGCATCAATCATGATGAGTTGTTCCATTACTGCGTCGTTTACTGGTGAGCTGTGCGTCTGAACAATAAAGACGTGAGAGCCACGAATTGATTCGTCAAAGCGACAGTGAATTTCACCATTGGCGAATTCACGAACGTTTGCTTCAGTTAATTCAACACCTAATTTGCCAGCAATATCTTTTGCCAAGGCGGGATGACAACGTCCCGAGACGATAACAAGGCGACGCTTAGCGAATGTCTCCACACACACAGCGTAGTTGTTTTATTGACTAGGCACTAGCGGTTCCGGTGCTCAAAGGGGGCAACAAACTCTCCGGAAAGTATTTCTGTACCAGAGCCAAGCACCACAAATGAACTCACCGTGGCGTCTGAACCAATTTTCGCGTCCTGTGCATCAACAGTTCCTACGTGGGCATTTTCGCCCACCACCACATTATTTAAATTCGCGTGTGGCCCAATTTGCGCACCTCTCGCGACTTCGCACTTGCCCTTTAGGACCGTCCCCGGTAGCAGCGAGACTTCTTGCGCCAGTTCAACGTCAGCGTCAATGTAGGTCTGGGAAGGATCCCACATGGTCACACCGCGCTTCATCCAGCGTTCATTGATTCTGTCGCGCATGGCAATTTCTGCAGTGGCAAGCTGCATACGGTCGTTTACGCCCTGCGCCTCTGTGACGTCATCAAGCACAAACGACTGAGTCACGTGTCCTGTTTCAAAGAGAACTGAGATGAGATCAGTTAAGTAGTACTCGTTCTGCACATTTTGTCGGTCAACTCGGCGAAGTGCTGGACCTAAAAGGCTTTCTTTCACCACCATGATCGAGGTGTTTATTTCAGCAATGGCTCGCTCTTCAGCAGTTGCGTCCTTTTCCTCAACAATTCGAGAGATCGATCCATTCTTGGCGTGAATAATTCGACCGTACCCCGAAGGATCGTCAACTACGGCAGTGAGCACAGTAATCGCTGCATCATTTTCGCGGTGATGTTCAAGAAGTCTCGCAATGGTGCTTTGTCGAAGTAGTGGCGTATCGCCAGGCATTATGAGCACGTCACCATCTGCAACGCTCATGGCTTCGCTAATTGTTGGCAGTGCCACGCTCACTGCGTGACCAGTGCCGAGCTGTTGCAGCTGTTCGACAAAAGTGATTCGAACGTCTTCACGAGCACGCTCACTCACCGACTTTTCAACCCACGTTGCCCCGTGTCCAACGACCACAACTGTTGCCCTGACGTTCTCCTGGGCGGCGGCATCTAGAACGTAGAGGACCATTGGTCGGCCACATAAGTGGTGCAGAGGTTTAGGCCTCGAGGACCTCATCCTGGTTCCCTCACCGGCGGCAAGGACCACTACACAAGTTGGTCTAATCACTCCACCATCTCTAGCATCCATCTTCTACGATTCGGTGGTGGGTGAAATTAACTATGACGAGTTTTCCTTCTTCCAGGAAAACCTTGCCGAATGGGACCTCGATGTCGAGGTCCCCTCGGTGCGACGCTTCTTTGTATCTGTAGACGGACTGCGTCAGCTGAGCGGACTCCAGTGGAAAGACGCAGATCCCTCACTGGTCATGCTGCACGGTGGAGCGCAGAATGCTCACACCTTCGACACCGTTGCTCTCGCACTCCAGCAACCGCTCATTGCACTTGATCTACCTAACCATGGTCACTCAGACGCGAGTCCATTCGGGTCGTCTGCGATTGCTGCGCACGCCACTGACGTTGCAGCTGCACTCGAACAACTGGTAACGAAGCCAACGCCACTCGTAGGCATGTCAATGGGTGGCCTCACTTCAATTCTCATTGCAGCAGCACACCCCGAGTTAGTGAGTTCATTAACACTCATAGACATAACACCCGGGGTTAATGCTGAAAAAGCAAAACACATCACAGCATTTGTGAATGGGCCCACTTCATTTGATGACTTTGATGATTTACTCGCACGAACCATTGAACACAACCCCACTCGAAAAGTTTCTGCGCTTCGCAGAGGAATACTTCACAACGCTCTGCAGCGAAGTGATGGCTCATGGGTGTGGCGCCATCAGCAACATCCAAAGTCAGAACTAAAAGCTCCAGAAGTCGCAAATCTATGGGACAAGCTCGGTGAGCTAACCATGCCCGTAACCCTCATAAGAGGAATGGCCGCCGGATCAGTTGTTGATGATGATGATGAGAAGGAACTCAAGCGTCGAGTTCCTCACGCCGAAATAGTTCATGTTTTAGAAGCCGGGCACTCGGTCCAGGGAGATCAACCTCTGAAACTGGCAGCGCTACTTGGCCGTTTTGCTAAATAACTATGTGGCTGGCGGACTAGGGGTCGAACCTAGATTCACAGATTCAAAGTCTGTTGTCCTGCCATTGGACGATCCGCCATCGTTAGATACATTAAATCTTCAGAGATTCTTATCGAATGCCTCAAGACGCTTAATACCCACCTACAACAATAGAGGGAAACGAAGCACCCAAATGAAAGTCCAGATATGAGCGCAGCCTCTGCCAACAGCTACATCGCAATTATTGATGATGATGGAGCCATCCGTACTGCCCTTGGGCGTGCACTTCGCATGGAAAATTATGAGGTCGAACTCTTCGAAGATGGTCTCAGCGCATTGAAGTCAATTCAACTTCGTGCCCCTGACGCAATCATTTTAGACCTTCAACTACCCGACATTGACGGCCTCGAAGTATGCCGACGAATTCGTAATGCCGGCGACGTCACACCAATTTTGATGCTCACTGCTCGCGATGCAGTTAATGACCGAGTTGAAGGACTAGACGCCGGTGCTGACGACTATCTCGTAAAGCCATTTGATCTCTCTGAACTACTCGCACGACTTAGAGCACTGCTTCGACGTCGCGGAACTAGTGATGGGCTAGGAGAAGTACTTCGATTCGAGGACGTAACGCTCAATCCACAAACCAGAGAGGTCTTTCGCGGCGAGCGTCTCGTTGAGCTCACCAAGATTGAATTTGACCTCCTTGAACTGTTCTTGCAACACCCACGTCAAGTCCTCACCCGTGAACAAATTCTCGATCTCGTTTGGGGCTACAACTTTGACTCTGGTACCAACTCACTGGCTGTCTACATTGGTTACCTACGTCGCAAGCTTGAAGAAGATAATGAAAAGTCACGGCTCATTCAAACTGTGCGTGGAGTTGGCTACGCGCTACGAGCCTCGTGACTTTTCGCAATCGCGTAATCGCATCAACCGTTGGTGTTGCAACCATTGCCGTACTCCTTGCCTGCTTCGCGTCATTCCTCACAACTCGTAATTCTCTGCTCGCATCAGTTGACAGTTCACTCAGCCATGCTGCACAACTCGCAAAACCACAGTCGTCTGGCGAAGACATTCGTTTAAGCGGAGCGTTTTCAGAACTGATCTTGCCCAATGGGTCAACTCTGCCAAAGTCCACGATTCCAATCGACTCAATAATTTTGAAAGTAGCGAGTGGGCAGCTAGGTAATCAGCTTCGAACAGTACAAATAAAAGGTTCACCATTTCGAGAGCTCATTGTCGCAATCCCCAAAGACACCGAAGTCGCTTGTACTGACGGTTCGTGCGAACTAAAAACCACATCAGCAGAATTGTTCATCTTAAATATTTCTGGTGAAGTCAATCAACTACGTCACTTGGTTGGCACGCTTCTTTTAGTCGCCCTAGGTGGAGTGTTCTTAGCCTTCTTGCTTGGTACATTTATTGCCCGCACTGCACTTCGACCACTCGAATCAGTAACTAACGAGATTGAAAATGTGGCCAATACTAATGACCTCAGCTACAGAATCCAAGAAGGCAGTGACGACGAGTTGGGCAGACTGAGGAGCGTTTTCAACAAACTTCTCACTTCAGTAGAAGACAGTCAATTGTTGCAACGTCAGTTAGTAATTGACGCTAGCCATGAACTTCGCACACCACTAACGTCGCTTCGCACTAACGCGCAAGTCATGTCTCGTGCTTCTGAACTTTCGCCAGAAGATTTGAATCAGCTAAAAGCAGACATCATTACGCAGGTGGATGAACTTTCAGCGCTTGTCACTGACCTAGGTGAACTATCCAGAGGTGAGCGAAGTGAGGGCGAAATTGTTCGACTACACCTTGCAGACTGTGTAGAAGAATCAGTCGACACAGCGAAAACGTATGCACGCATCAAACAAATCACTATAGATACGAATCTTGAGTCTTCAATAATTCTTGGACGACGCGACCGACTCGAACGTGCAGTTAGTAATTTGCTAACTAACGCAATAAAGTTCACACCAGAAAATGGACGCATTGTGGTCTCATCATCAAACGGAGCTATAAGCGTGAGCGATAGTGGTCCAGGTGTTGCAGAAGCTGATCGACCATTTATCTTCGACCGATTCTGGCGAGCCCCATCGTCGAGACCGCTGCCCGGCTCAGGTCTAGGACTTTCAATCGTTGCCCAGGTTGTTAGTGAATTCCATGGATCTATCGAGATTGATCAAGATCCAGTGCTTGGTGGAGCAAGATTCATCATCACATTCCCACCAGTTTTAGAAGTTTAAGCTCAAATCTGACGATTTTCTTAGGAAATCGAACACCTAATCATAAGTTGAGGTAGCAGAATTGTTACATGCCTACTGCAAGAACACCTCAGCAACGTGACCGTCAATTCATCAGAGTTCGTCGACTGACACAAGGCGTGTTTGTAGCAGCAAGTGCTCTGTCTGTACTTTTCGTGGGTTACGCGTCGGCGAAGGTAAAGCCGGTAACCACCTACCCAGTTACATCTCCAAGTGGTGGACCAGTTGTTGTCCCTCCAACGTCACCACCAACCACGCAGCACTCAGGCGGAGGCGGATCTACAAATACAACACCCACAACGGTGTACGTGCCGCCTAAACCAGCTCCCACAACCACCACCACGGTTTGTTACTCCACCCCATCGGGTCACGTGACGTGTTACTAGCAACAGAAAAATTTGAAGTTTGGGGGCTGACTGGCTCTATCACCACTGAAACAGCTGAGCAGAGCGACTATGCGCGCGAACGACTCTGGCACTGGATTTCAGAAATTGACCAAGCATGTAATCGATTCAAAGATGGAACTGAAATCCAAAGAATTAACGCTGCTGGTGGCAAAAGAGTTCACGTCTCACCCACATTTGAACTTGCACTTGATGCAGCCCTACGCTCATCTCAGATGACTGAGGGTCTGTGTGACCCTACGGTGCTCGACTCACTACTAAAACTTGGCTACAACCGCGACTACTCAACGATAAAAGGTACGAACTTCACTGTAAGTGCACCACTGCATCCAAGCCCAGGAGTTAATGCAATCAACTACAGCCGAGATGACGCCAGTGTGACGCTACATAACTGCACGATTGATCTTGGCGCAAGTGCCAAAGCACTCACAGCAGACCTCATTGCAAATGATGTAATGGAATTTGGTGGAGTCGCTGTAGAGATAGGTGGCGATGTGGCGCTGCGCGGACTTAGCCCACGCAGCCCTTGGACCATAGGAATTTCAGACTCCCTTGACGTCTACGGTAGCGAACCTCGAATCGCAATGGGTAATGGTGGAGTTGCGACTTCTTCGCTGGGTACACGCACCTGGAACGTCAATAACAAAACAGTAAATCACATTATTGATCCACGGACTGGAAATTTTGCATCCGGACCGTACGCAACGGCCTCCGTGAGCGCTATTGACTGTGTTACTGCAAACGCCTTTGCAACAGCTGCACTGCTTTGGGGAGAAGACGCGGGATTTCACATTGCACAAGCAGGCTGGTCTGCACGCTTGGTTCGCAGTAACGGTGAAGTTGAATACTTTGGCGGATGGCCAATGGACCACGAATGATTGCTTTTGCTTCTCCATATTTCTGGTACATAACGAGAGGGACTGGCATCGTCGCGCTCTTGTTACTAACCCTCGTCGTCACGCTCGGAACCCTTGTTGCAAATCGCATTGGTGGAACATTTGTAGGTCGCTTTGAACTGAACGAACTGCACCGGTCGGTTTCAATGGTTGCAATGTTATTCCTCATTCTTCACATTCTCACTACCGTGATCGATAGTTACGTTTCAACAGGACTTATCTCGGCATTTGTGCCAATGACTTCGGCTTATAAAACGGTCCCGATAGCAATAGGCGCCGTGGGCTTTGACTTACTGCTCTGCGTTTGGATTTCAAGTTTGCTTAAAGTTCGAATAAAAAATGAGTCATGGAGATTTATTCACTGGTTCAGCTGGCTCGCCTACGCGTCAGCAATCATCCACTCGTATATGTCAGGTTCCGACGCTCACAGTGGGGCTGGACTGGTTTTGGTCGCTGGGTGCGCTGGAATAGTTCTTTGTGTTGCGTTGTGGCGTTACTTCGCACGACCAGAACGTGCAGCTGGACGTACCGCACTTTCACCTATTCCTCGAGGAAAAACCATTCCACAAAGAACTGAATCATTCCCTAGAGCAACATCAAAACAGAAAACTCGGCGACGTTAATGATTAGTGCCAGTGTGCTACCCAGAGTGCTTCACGGGGCTGAAGGTCGACCTCTTACTTTGACTCAACACGAGCAAGTGTTCGCATCCAGTGCCCCTCTTAACATCATGCAAGAGTTGGAAAAATCTGGACTCACTGGCCGTGGTGGTGCGGCGTTTCCTACATTTAGAAAAGTCGATTTGCTTCGTGTGCAGCGCGGTCACAATAAGTCAGTCGTTGTAAATGCGATGGAAGGAGAACCGGCTGCGCACAAAGAGTTTGCCCTCGCTGGTGCCAACCCACATTTGATACTTGAAGGGGCACAAATTTTGGCCGGCCTTATTGGAGCCAAGCGCATTCTCGTTTGCGTCGCCAGAGATAATCCAACGGTTGTCAATCACATAAATCGCGCTATTCACGAACTTGAACGTCAAAGCTTGCGTGGAGCGAAAATAGAACTCCACACTCCTCCTTGGCGTTATGTTGCTGGAGAAGAGTCAGCACTCGTTCACTGGTTAAATGACAATGAATCTCTCCCCCAGTACCGCCCTGAGCGACCAAGCATTCTTCGTGTTGGGCACAGTCCCGTACTCGTTGATAACGCTGAGACGTGTGCCAACGTTGCACTTATTGCACGATTCGGTGCCGACTGGTTTAGATCACTCGGAACTGAGAAAAGTCCGGGGTCAACACTTGTTTCACTTTCTGGTGCTGTTGAGAGGTCCACTGTGCTTGAAGTTTCTCTTGGAACTCCAATCAGAGCCATCTTGGCTGCTGGACACGCCGACATGGCACCACAGGCGCTACTGCTTGGAGGATTCGGTGGAACATGGCTACACGGGAAACACATTGACACCCCTTACGCCAATGAACACCTGTCTGCACATGGAGCGAGTGTTGGAGCAGGTGTGATGGCAGTCCTTGCACGTGAGGCGTGTGGTGTTTATGAAACACTTCGCATAGTGCGCTGGATGGCAAACGAAAGTGCTCGACAGTGTGGACCTTGCGCATTTGGGCTTCCTGCACTGGCTGATGATTTAACGAGCATCACGCATTCATCAAAGGACCCGAGAGCGGCATACGATCGACTGCTGAGTCGTTGCGATTCGATTGAAGGACGTGGCGCATGTCGCCACCCAGATGGAGTTATCCGACTCGTAAGGTCTGCACTTACAGTCTTCGCTGATGACATTGCCCAGCACATAGTTGGCCGGCCTTGTGGCGGGACACAGCGCCCTAAGCACACAATCATGATTCCTTCGCTCGAGCGCGAGGATGAACTTATATGGGAGTAGTGCGTAGACGTTCTGGTTCATTTGTACTGAAGGTAAATCCGATTCTCTGTGACGGATTCGGGCACTGTCACGAGCTTGCGCCTGAACTCGTTGACGTTGATGAGTGGGGTTATCCCATTGTTGCAACCGAACCTGTCCCCCTCAGCAACTCTGGGGTGCTGCAGTCAGCACGCTACGCAGTGCGCGGATGCCCACGTCAAGCACTAAGCATTGAGCGAAGCAACGACACAGAGAAACCTCAATAATTCGTTTATTTTGAGGGGTAGTTCGAAAACCTAGTAGTGTCGTACAAGCCATGGGATCATTAATTAAGAAGCGCCGTAAGCGCATGCGTAAGAAGAAGCACAAGAAGATGCTGAAGCGAACACGCTTCCAGCGTCGCGCCGCCGGTA
>Ga0164296_1001544_pt1 | contig 24217 bp, 20 predicted proteins | sample GEODES057metaG_FD_113533 | JGI IMG/M metagenome (GOLD analysis project Ga0164296, IMG submission 113533) | Dystrophic lake water microbial communities from Trout Bog Lake, Wisconsin, USA - GEODES057 metaG | ecosystem: Environmental > Aquatic > Freshwater > Lake | place: USA: Trout Bog Lake...
CCCACGCGTCGCCGAACAGGATGGTGTGGTGCCCGATCTCCGGCGGGACGGCGCGGCAGCCCAAGTGGGCCACGACCGCCGACGGCGACGCCCGGTGCGACAGAAGGCGGCGCGGTGTCCGGCCGAGCAGAGCATAGGTCTGCGGCAGTTCGGTGGTCAGCACCACCGCGTCGCAGGGGATGCGCCCGGACTCGGCGGTCCGCACGGCGCTGATCCGCCCGCCGGTGTTTTCCAGCCCGGTCACCGAGGTGCCGTAGTGGAACGTCACGCCGGCGTCGGCAGCCGCCGCGGCCATCGCCTCGGGCAGCGCCCGGATGCCGCCGCGGGGAAACCACACCCCCGCGACGGTGTCCATGTAGGCGATGACCGCGTACGCGGCCAGGGCGTCCTTGGGCGCGACGCCCGCGTACAGCGCCTGGAAGGTGAATACCCGCAGCAGCCGCGGGTCGGTGACATAGCGCCTGACCATGCGCTCCCACTTGCGGAACCCGCCGATCGCGGCCAACTGGGCCAACTGGGGCGTCACCAGCGACAGCGGGGAATCGAAGTTGGCCGAGATGAAGCCGTCCATCTCGACGCGGTACAGACGCTCGAGCCAGGTGCGTAGTTTCAGGTAGCCCGCCGCCTGGTCGGGGCCGGCGAATGCCTCGATCTCGGCGGTCATCCGGGCGGCGTCGGTGTGGACGTCGATCGCGCTGCCGTCGCGGAACTCCGCCCGGTAGGCGGGGTCGACCCGCAGCAACTCCAGGCGGCTGGACATCTGCTCTCCGACGGCCGCGAAGGCGTCGTCGATGATGTCCGGCATGGTCAGCACCGTCGGGCCGGTGTCGACCCGGTAGCCGTTGACGTCGAGCTGCCCGGCCCGCCCGCCTGGCCACGGGTGCCGTTCGACGACGGTGACCGTGCGCCCCCGTCCTGCCAGGTGCAAAGCAGCGGCCAGGCCTGAAAAGCCGGCGCCGACGATCACCACGTGGTCGCTGGGCCCGGCAGTGGTTCGTATGCTCATGGGGCTCTCCTCTCCGTCTTGGTAAACGGGATGGTCATACGCCCCGGTTCAAGCCGGCGGCCGCCGTAGTTCCGGGCGCGAGTCTCCGGCGCGATGATTCGCAGGTGGCCGCCTCACTATCTGAAACGTTAACGTAGTGAACGTCGCGCTCGGCGGCGGATATGCTAATTGTGGGATGGACACCACACAGCAGCCCGCCGAGCGTGCCGCTCTGGAGGCGCTGATCACCGCCGACATGCGCGAGATGTCGAGCGAATCGGACCAGATCGGCCGGGTTTTCGCCTCGTCACGCGACCTTCGGCCCAACGACTTCCGCGCCATCCTGCACATCATGGTCGCCGAAGCCGCAGGCAGGCCGATGACCTCCGGTGACCTCAGTCATCGGATCGGCCTGTCCGGTTCGGCCATCACCTACCTGGTGGACCGGCTGATCGAATCCGGTCACCTGCGACGAGACTCACACCCGAATGACCGCCGGAAGGTGGTTTTGCGGCACGGCGACGCCGCCGCCGCCACCGCGCAGTCGTTCTTCGGACCCCTGGGCGTCCACGCCCGGGCGGCTCTGCGGGACCTGCCCGACGCGGATCTGGTGGCCGCCCACCGCGTGCTCGAGGCCCTGATCGCCGCGATGCGCCGGTTCCAGGGGGAACTGGGCGCCGACCCGGACTGAGTCCGGTCAGGCCTGGGACTCGGGTTGCCTGCCCAGCAGGTGGCGCAGCGCCTCCTCGAGGTGCGGATGGCGGAAGCGGTGTCCGGCTGCTGTGAGCGTCTGCGGAACGACCCGCTGGCTGGCGGAGGCGAGTTCCCGCGCGCCCTGAGCGCCCAGCAGCACCCGGGGTCCCAGCGGCGGCACCGGCAGCACCGCGGGCCGGTGCAACACCCGGGCCAGGGTCGTCGTGTACTCGCTGTTGCGGACGGGTCCCGGGGCCACCGCGTTCACCGGCCCCGATAGCGCGGTGTCCCACAGCGCGCGGTGATAGACGTCGACCAGGTCGTCGATCTCGATCCAGGGCAGCCACTGCCGGCCGGTGCCGAGCCGGCCGCCGAGGCCCGCGCTGAACAGCGGGCGCAACAGCTTCAGCGTGCCGCCCCGCGGGGACTGGACGATGCCGGTGCGCACCAGCACGACCCGCGCCCCCGCCTCCGCCGCCGGCGTGGTCGCCTCCTCCCAATCGGCGACGACGTCGGCGAGGAACCCCTCGCCGCGCCCGCTGTCCTCGGTGAGGATCTCGTCGCCGCGGTCAAACCCGTAGAACCCGACCGCGGAGGCGCAGACCAGGGTGATGGGCTCGGCCCGGCGGGCCGCCAACTCGGCGAGGCGGCGGGTCGGGGAGATCCGGCTGTCGCGTATCGCGCGCCGGTGGGCGTCGGTGAATCGTCCGGCGATCGAGGCGCCGGCCAGGTGGATCACCGCGTCCACTCCGTCGAGCAGTTGCGGGTCGGGGTCGTCGGGATTCCATGACCGTTCGTCGTCGCCGCGCGCGGCTGCGCGGACCAGCCGGATGACGCGGTGACCGCCGGTGCTCAGGAACGCGGTCAGGGCCGAACCGACGAGCCCGGACGACCCGGTGACGGCGATGGTGGCCGGCGCCAGGCCGCGCTCGGCCGCCAGCCGGTGCGCGGCCATATCGTCGGCCAACTGTCGGTGCCGGTAGACGAACATCGGGCGCAACATCGATCCGGGCACCGGAGTGACCACCCGGTCGATGACTCTCGTCCGGTCGCCCCCGGCGTCCTCGAAGTCGTGGGTGTGCCGCCAGCGCACCGCGACGCGGGCCGGCAGGGCGGCCAGCCCCCCGCCGCCGATGGTGTCGACGAACCGCCGCGGGGGATCGTAGCCGTCAGGCAGATGCACTGCGACCCACTTCAGGCCCCCGGGCAGCGCGAGCGTCGCCTGCCCGTCCCGCAGCGAGGTGGCCTCACTGACCAGCCGCATGGGCTGCCAGGGCGGCGAGAGCCGGGCGAACGCGCCTGGCCGGGTATGCCAGGCGAACACGTCGTCGATCGGCGCGTCGACAACGCTGGAAAATTCGAGACCCATGACTCGACGTTAGCGGTCCGGCAGGGCGCGCTCGACGATGGGAAGCCGCGGCTGCGGCTGGCGCTCGGCCCGCTTGGCCGCCAGGTACACCTGTGCGGTCTCCCCGGCGACCGTCCGCCAGTCGAAGTCCGACGTCAGCCGCTGCCGGGCCGCGCGGGCCCGCCGTTGTGCGGCACCCGGATCGTCAAGCACGCTGCACACCGCCGAGGCGAGTCCCGGGATGTCGCGCGGCGGGAACGACACCCCGGTCTTGCCGTTGATCACCGCCTCGCCCAGGCCGCCGATGTTCGACGTCACCAACGGGGTGCCGGCCGCGGCGGCCTCCAGCGCGACAAGCCCGAACGGCTCGTAGTGGCTGGGCAGCACCGCGGCGTCGGCGCGGTGCAGCGCCGCCAGTAGTTCGGCATGGTCGAGGTGACCGGCGAACCGGACGGCCCTGGTCACCTTGTGGCGGCGGGCCTGTCCCACAAGCCATTCCTGCTGGGTGCCCTCCCCGGCGATGGTCAGGGTGACACCCGGGTGGGCACGCCGGATGCGCGGCAGTGCGGCGATGGCGTCGTGGACGCCCTTCTCGTATTCCAGCCGTCCGAGATACAGCAGCTCGCCCGGACCGGTCCGCGGCTTCCGGGGCGCGAACGGCCAGCGTGCCGCGTCGATGCCGTTGCGGATCACGCTGATGCCCGCCAGGCCGGGACCGAACAGTTCGGTGATCTCGTCGGCCATCGACGCCGAACACGTGATGAGCGAATCGGATTCGCGAACCAGCCACGATTCGACCGCATGCACCTGGCGGCTGGTCGGCCCGCTGACCCAGCCGGAATGCCGGCCGGCTTCGGTGGCGTGGATGGTGGACACCAGCGGCACGTCGAAGAACCCGGCCAGTGCGATCGCCGGGTGGGCCACCAGCCAGTCGTGGGCGTGCACCACGTCGGGACGCCAGGGACGGTCGCTGTCAGTCTTCTTCCCCGATTTCTTCACCGACTTCACCGCCAGCCCGGCGCGGACCATGGAGTGGCCCATCGCCAGGGTCCAGGCCATCATGTCGTCGGCGAAGGTGAACTCGTGCGGGTCGTGTGCGGCCGCGATCACCCGCACCCCGTCGTGGACCTCGTCGGTCGCCGGGTGGGTGCTGGGGTCGGTGTCGGCGGGGCGGCGGGACAGGACGACGACCTCGTGCCCGGCCGCCGCGAGGGCGGTGGCCAGGTGGTGGACGTGGCGGCCGAGTCCGCCGATGACCACCGGCGGGTACTCCCACGAGACCATCAGGATCTTCACGCGGCGGCCCCGCCGTGGCGCGAGCGTGCGCAGAATGCCGTCTGTGGCGGCGTGTCGCGGAGCAGACACGCACGCTCGCGGAAAGGGGAAGGGGAAGGGGGGCTCACCGGGGCAGCCGCCGCGCGTCGAGGGCGCCGAACAGGCCGTCGGCGCGGTTCCATCCGTCGGCCAGACGCTGCGCGGTCTCGCGGCGGCCCGAGGCCAGCGCGGCGGCGATCTCGCGGGTCGCGTGGGCGTGCAGATGCGCCCGGTAGCGGGCGTAGTCGGCGGCGGAGTCCTTGCTCACCATGAACGGCCAATCGCTGGACACGGTCAGCAGCGTCTCGCGCAGGATCTGGTCGGCGACGCGGTCGCGGGGGATGGGCGCGTCCAGCGACGCCCGGTGCTCCAGGGCCTTGTCGACTGTGGTCAGTGCCGTGTCGACCACCTCGGCGTTGAGTCGGACCAAGTCGGCGACCTGGTCGCCGGACCACACCTGCCAGTCCTTGCCCGAACCCCACGAACTGGGCGGCAGGGCGACCGACTGGCCGACGAACCCGTCGGCGATCGCGTCGTGCAGCGTGCCCACCCGCACTCCGGCGGCGGGCAGGGCCCGCAGCACCCGCTCCAGCCACGCCGGGCCCTCGTACCACCAGTGGCCGAACAGTTCGGTGTCGAAGGCGGCGACGACGTGGGCTGGGCGTCCGATGCGCTCGGACTCCGCCTGTAGCCGGGAACGGACGACGTCGACGAAGTCGGTGACGTGGCTGTCGACGGCACGCTGCGCGCGCCCGGGGTCGTAGGGCGCCTTGCCCTCCGACGGCACGCCGCGGCCGGTCACTCGTGCGGGCTTGAGCCCGGTGAGGTGGTCGTAGGTGTGGAAGTCCCGGTAGGCGGCGTTGCCCGGGTAGCCGGACTTCGGCGACCACACCCGGTAGCTGACCTGCAGGTCGCGGCCGAACGCCACCACGTCGGTGTCCCCGACGGGCCGGCCCAGCGCGGTGTCGCCGTGCAGGGAGGGGCCGTCGACCATGAAATGGGTGACCCCCGCGGCGGCATACTCGTTCTCCAAGCCGGGGGCGTAGGCGCACTCCGGCGCCCAGATTCCCCTCGGTTGGTGTGCCAGCCGCTGGTGGGCGTCGGCCAATCCCTCGCGCAGCGCGAATTCGCGCAGCCGCGGCGCGAGCAGCGGCTGGAACGGGTGGGCCAACGGCCCGCCCAGCACCTCGACGGCGCCGGCGTCGATCAGGCCGCGCAACAGCGGGCTGGCGCCGTGCCGCCACAGGGTGGCGAAGTCGTCCAGCGCCTGCTGCGCCTCGGCGCACTCGCGAACCCCGAAGGCGCGCAACGCCTCCGGGGTGCACGATTCGTAGCCCGCCGACTTCGACCTGGGCGCCGACCGCACGGTGGCGGCCTCCTCGGCCCGCAGCCGCCAGTTGGCCAGCCAGTGGTGCATGCCGTCCAGGCAGTACGGATCGTCGAGCTGGGCGTTGACCACCGGGGTGACGCCGAGCGTGACCAGGCCCCGGCGATCCTCGTCGGCCAGCGTGCGCAACACCCGCAGCAGCGGAAGATAGGCCGCCGCCCACGACTGGTAGAGCCACTCCTCGCCGACCGGCCACCGGCCATGGTGGGCCAGCCACGGCAGGTGGGTGTGCAACACCAGGGTGAACATGCCCGGCACCCGGTCCGCGTCCGGGCGCCCGAGGGTCACGGAGCCACCGCGATCGCGATCAGGTCCAGGCTCGTGTCCGGGTCGCGGCCCCCGGGCGTCACCAGTTCGAAGTCGTCGGCGGCGACGGCGGCGACGTCGGCCGCCAGCGCCGGCGGCCACGGCGCGTCGGCCAGCGCACGGGCGATCTGCGCGTCGATGATCGAGCCGCCGTGGCGGGCGTCCATCTCGCGCAGGCGGGGGCCGTGGAACAAGCCGCTGACCGATACGGCGCCGAATCCGCCGTCGACCAGCAGCGAGGTCAGCTCGGCGGCGTTCAGTTCGCGGGTGTGAAACGGGTTGATGGGGGTGTCTCGGCCGGGTGAGAAGGTGATCCGGTTGGGAGTCGACACCATGAGCAACCCCGACGGGCGCAGCACCCGCGCGCACTCGGCCACGAACTGGGCCTGGTCCCACAGATGCTCGATGACCTGCAGGCTCACCACCGCGTCCACCGAGTCGTCGGGCAGCGGCAACTCGGTGAGGTTGGCATGGACGGCCTCCACCGCGGGGTAGCGGGCGCGGACGTGGGCCACCGCGGCCTCGTCATAGTCGACTGCGACGACGCGGCGTGCCGACCGGGCGATCAGGTCGGCGCCGTAGCCTTCGCCGCAACCGGCCTCGAGCACATCCAAGCCCGCGCAGCGCGGCGCAAGCAGCTGGTAGACGACCTCGTGGCGGCGGAACCAGTAGTTCTCGATGTCCACGTCGGGGATGGTGCGCTCGCCCGTCAGCGTCAGTACCGGGTCGGCCGCCGGCGGGGCGTCGCCGGGGCGCGGAACCTCGGGCACAAGTGAGCTCATGGCATAGGCAGGCTAACGCGAAGTGTCCGATTCGCGAACCTCGCGGTGGGCATCGGGCCGAACCGGCAGGACCACCCGCTACTGTGATTTGGCAGACAGGACCGGTTTCCCTCTAGGTGGCACGGTTGACCGTCGGTATAACTAGTTGTATTCCGCGGAGGTAGCGATCTCCCGCGGTCAAGGGTTTTTCACGGAAGGCGAACCCCACCCATGACGAACATCGTTGTCCTGATCAAGCAGGTCCCGGACACCTGGTCGGAGCGCAAGCTGTCCGACGGCGATTACACCCTGGACCGCGACGCCGCCGACGCGGTCCTCGACGAGATCAACGAGAAGGCCGTCGAAGAGGCGCTGCAGATCCGCGAGCGCGAGACCGCCAACGGTGTGGAGGGATCGGTGACCGTCTTGACCGCGGGCCCCGACAAGGCCACCGACGCGATCCGCAAGGCCCTGTCGATGGGCGCCGACAAGGCCGTCCACCTCAACGACCCCGGGATGAGCGGCTCCTGCGTCGTGCAGACCGCGTGGGCGCTGGCGCGCGCGCTGGGCACCATCGAGGGCACCGAACTGGTGATCGCAGGCAACGAGTCCACCGACGGGGGCGGCGGCGCGGTGCCGGCGATCATCGCCGAGTACCTGGGCCTGCCGCAACTCACCAACGTGCGCAACCTGACCCTCGAGAACGGCACGGTGACCGGCGAGCGCGAGACCGACGACGGCCTGTTCGCCCTCGAGGCGACCCTGCCCGCGGTGGTGAGCGTGGCCGAGAAGATCAACGAGCCGCGGTTCCCCTCCTTCAAAGGCATCATGGCCGCCAAGAAGAAAGAGGTCACCGTTCTGACGCTGGCCGAGATCGGGGTCGAGCCCGGCGAGGTCGGGCTGGCGAACGCGGGTTCCACGGTGCTGTCGTCGACACCGAAACCGGCCAAGACGGCGGGCGAGAAGGTCGCCGACGACGGCGAAGGCGGCGCTCATGTCGCGCAGTACCTCGTCGCCCAGAAGATCATCTAGCCCGCTCACAAACCGTCACACGCTGATATTTCGAGAAGACTTATCTTTTGAGAAGAGTGGAGTAACCCATGGCTGAAGTACTGGTCCTCGTCGAGCACTCCGAGGGGGCGCTGAAAAAGGTCACCTGCGAGCTGATCACCGCCGCCCGCGCGTTGGGCGAGCCGGCCGCCGTCGTGATCGGCAAGCCCGGCACGGCCGCACCGCTGATCGACGGACTCAAGGCGGCCGGCGCCGAGAAGATCTACGTCGCGGAGTCCGACGACGCCGAAAACTTCCTGGTGACGCCGTTCGTCGACGTCCTGGCCGGGCTGGTCGAGGCGAACGCTCCCGCCGCGGTGCTGCTCGCGTCCAACATCGACGGCAAGGAGATCGCCGGTCGGCTCGCGGCCCGGACCGGGGCGGGGCTGCTGGTCAACGTCGTCGGGGTCAAGGAGGGCAACAAAGCGGTGCACTCCATCTTCGGTGGCGCATTCACCGTCGAGGCGCAAGCCAACGGTGCCTGCCCGGTCATCACCGTGCGCGCCGGCGCCGTCGAGCCTGAGCCGCGGGCCGGCGCGGGGGAGCAGGTCGCCGTGGCGGTTCCTGCGCCCGCCGCAAACGCCACGAAGATCACCTCCCGGGAGCCCGCTGTCGCGGGCGACCGCCCGGAGCTCGCCGAAGCCGCGGTTGTGGTGTCCGGGGGCCGCGGCGTGGGCAGCGCGGAGAATTTCACCGTGGTCGAGGCGCTCGCCGACTCGCTGGGTGCCGCCGTCGGGGCGTCGCGTGCGGCGGTCGACTCCGGCTACTACCCGGGTCAGTTCCAGGTCGGACAGACCGGCAAGACGGTGTCGCCGCAGCTCTACATCGCGCTGGGAATCTCCGGGGCAATCCAGCACCGCGCGGGTATGCAGACGTCCAAGACCATCGTTGCAGTGAACAAGGACGAAGAGGCTCCCATCTTCGAGATCGCTGACTACGGCGTGGTCGGGGACCTGTTCAAAGTCGCCCCGCAACTCACCGACGCGGTCAAGGCCCGCAAGGGCTGACGCCCTAGGGCCCGTTCAGCATCGCCTCGATGCGCCGCAAGGCGACGGCGCACACCGTCGCGTACGGCGCCGACCACCACGGGACGGCCATGCCGATCCGCGTGCGGGCGTCGTCGCCCAGCGGCTCGACCCAGTGCCGGGTCGCGGGCACGCCAGCAACCGTCCATGACCACCGGCGCCCCGCCTCGAATTCGGTGATGACGAACGGCAGCGAGACGCCCAGCGACGTCCGCACGGACCCGGTCGCGCCCAGCGCCAGCTCGGTGTGCGGCGGGTCAAGCCGGGCGCTGCGGACCGACGGGCCCCACGTCGGCCACGCGTCGAGGTCGACCAGTACCCGCCAGGCCGCCGACGGCGACGCGCAGACCTCGCGTTCGACGGAGAGCATCATGCCTCCCGGTTTTCCTAGGGTGCGTTCTTCTAGGGTGCGGATTGGCCGAGCCGGCGCTGCTGTTCGACGACCGCCTCGAGGTCGGAGAGCCGCCGCAGCCCCGCCAGCGGCTGGTTCATGCGGTGGTTGCCCGCCAGGCGTTCGGCGTTGCGGCTCAAGAACCACCAGTAGCCGCCGGTGAACGGGCAGGCCCGCTCGCCCACCCGCTCGCTCGGGCGATACCGGCAGGGACCGCAGTAGTCGCTCATCCGATTGATGTACGCCCCGCCCGAGGCGTACGGCTTGGTCGCCATCAGCCCGCCGTCGGCGTGCTGGGACATGCCGACCACGTTGGCGACCATCACCCAGTCGTAGCCGTCGACGAAGCAGCGGTGGAACCAGTCGGTGACCGCGGCGGGGTCCCACCCGCGTTGCAGCGCATAGTTGGACAGCACCATCAGCCTCGGAATGTGGTGCACCCAGCCGTGGTCGCGAACCTGCGCCAGCACGTCGCGCAGGCAACGCGCCTCGACCGCGTCGGCGTCGAGATCGGCGAACCAGCTCGGTAGCGGGGCGTGCGCCTCGAGCGCGTTGCGGTGCCGGTAGTCCACGCCGAAGTGCCAGTAGACGTGCCAGATGTAGTCGCGCCAGCCGATCAGTTGTCGGATGTAGCCCTCGACGCCGGCCAGGGGGGCGCGCCCGGCACGGTAGGCCCCCTCGGCGGCGTAGGCGCAGTCCAGGGGATCCAGCAGGCCCAGGTTCATTGGCGTCGACAACAGGCTGTGAGCCATGACCCGGTCGCCGGAGAGCATGGCGTCCTCGTGAGGACCGAAGTGCGGCAGGCGATCCCGCACGAACACCGCGAGCGCGGCCTGGGCTTCGGTCGCCGTGACGGGGAATTCGCGGGGCCCGTCGCGGCCCACGAACGAGACCTGCCCGTCGCGCTCCCAACGGTCGAGGTCGGCGCGCACCTGCTCGTCGATCTCGTCCTCGACGGGTTTCCACGGCGGGGCTAAGTCGACGACGGCGCCGAGGTTGTCGGCGTTCTTCGGCGCCGGTTCGCGGTTGTCGGCGTCGAAATTCCACCGGCCTCCGGCGGGCTCGCTGCCGTCCATGAGCAGATCGAGGCGCCGGCGCGCGTCGCGGTAGAAGTTCTCCAGCTTCAGGCTCCGTTGCCCACGCGCCCACTCCTCGAAGTCCGCTTGGCTGGTGCAGAATCCGCGGGCGGGCACCACCTCGATGCCGAACTCCGGTGCGACCGACCGCACGAAGCGGTCGGCGGCCCACGACGTGGGCTGACACACGCTGATCCGGTCGGGGACCCCCTCCAGGGCCTCCCGATAGGTGCGGGTCTGCAGAAACGTGCAGCGGTCGCCGAGTTCGGCGGCGCGATGGCGCAGCGCGGAGAGCACGAGGTGCGCCTTGCGGCGGTGGAATCGGCGGCGTTCGAACACCGCCCGGGACTCGATCAGAAGGACCTGCTGGTCGGGGCCGTCCAGGAAGTGGGGACCGAGTTGGTCGGCGAAACACCACCGGAGGACTCCGGAAGCGGTCACGCAGAGATTATGTACTGCGCGCGCCACATTTCGTCATCTACCGTGCATCGACACGTCACAGCGCCGATGCCGTTTGGCTGATCGGCTGGGCCACGTTGAACCTTGTGAGCACTGCCTCCGTTCTGATTGCCAGTGAAAAACCCGACAACCCCGCGGCCGGCTCAGCGGCCGGACCGCGCTACTCACTCCTGCTGTCGACCGACCCCGCCATGATCGAGGCGGCGCAGCGGCTCCGCTACGACGTATTCACCAGCACCCCCGGCTTCACCCTGCCGACGGCCGACGGCCGACGACGCGACGTCGATCGGTTCGACGAGTACTGCGACCACCTGCTGGTCCGGGACGACGATTCCGGCGAACTGGTGGGCTGTTACCGCATGCTGGCTCCGGCCGGGGCCATCGCCGCGGGCGGGCTGTACACCGAGACCGAATTCGACCTGAGCGCGTTCGACCCGCTCCGGCCGTCATTGGTGGAGATGGGCCGCGCGGTGGTGCGTGACGGCCACCGCAATGGCAGCGTCGTGCTGCTGATGTGGGCCGGCATCCTCGCCTACCTGGACCACAGCGGCTACGACTACGTGACCGGGTGCGTGTCGGTGCCGATCGGCGGCGAACCCGACAGCGAACTCGACGCTGCGATCGATGCCGGCCCCCCGGGCAGCCTGCTGCGGGGCGTCCGCGACCTGGTCCTCGCCCGCCATGGCGCACCCCCGGAGTTACGGGTGCACCCCTACCGGCCGGTGTGCATCGACGGGCTGGCCCTCGACGACATCGCCGCCCCGGCGCGGACCGTCCTCCCGCCGCTGATGCGCGGCTACCTGCGCCTGGGCGCGCAGGTCTGCGGCGAGCCCGCGCACGACCCGGACTTCGGCGTCGGCGACTTCTGCGCCCTGCTGGACAAGCGGCGCGCCGACACCCGGTATCTGCGTCGGCTGCGGTCGGTGGCTATGGCCGCCGAGATGGCCGCCGAGATGGCCGCCGAGATGGCCGGCGGCGGCCAGTGAGCGCCCCAACCGCCGGCCACGCCTGGCTGCCCCGCGCCACCTGCGACGCCCTCTGCGTCAGCGCGGGCACTCCCGCGCGCTCGCGCCGGGAGATGGTGCTGCGGGTGACGGTCCGCCTGGTGCTGGCCCTGCTGTTGACGCCCGGCCTGCCGCTGATCGCGATTCCGGTGCCCGGCCGCACGCATGTGCAACGCGCCTACTGCCGGCTGGTGTTGCGCTGCTTCGGCGTGCGGATCACCTCGTCGGGCAGCCCGATCCGGAACCTGAGCGGGGTCCTCGTCGTCAGCGGCCATATGTCGTGGCTGGACGTGTTCGTCATCGGCTCGGTGCTGCCCGGGTCGTTCGTCGCACGCGCCGACATGTTCACCGGCGGCCCTGCCATCGGCATTGTGGCGCGGATCCTCAAGATCATCCCCATCGAGCGGGCCAGCCTGCGACGCCTGCCCGAGGTGGTCGACGCGGTGGCCCGACGGCTGCGCGCCGGTCAGACTGTCGTGGCGTTTCCGGAGGGCACCACCTGGTGCGGCGCCCCCGGCGACGTCTCCGGGCAGGCCCACCGGGGGCGCGGGTCCTTCTACCCCGCGATGTTCCAGGCCGCGATCGACGCCGGTCGCCCGGTACAGCCGGTTCGGCTCAGCTACCACCACGCCGACGGCAGCGTGTCCACCGTCCCGGCCTTCGTCGGCGAGGACACGCTGGCCCAGTCGGTCTGCCGACTGCTCTCCGTACGTCGCACCGTGGCAGCGGTGCACGTCGAATCGCTGCAACTGCCCGGCACCGACCGCCGCGACCTGGCCCGCAGATGCGAGTCCGCGGTGCTCGGGGAGCGCGATCCGTCCTTCGCCGCGCACACCGCGACCAAGCAGCATCGCGGTCCGGCGCTCATCGCCTCCTAAGGTCCGGAGCGGCCCGACCTGCGGGTATCGTTGGGCAGGTCATGGCTTATCTCGATCACGCCGCCACCAGCCCGATGCACCCCGCCGCCATCGAGGCGATGTCGGATGTGCTCGGCGCCGTCGGTAACGCCTCGTCGCTGCACACCAGCGGGAGGGCGGCGCGGCGGCGGATGGAGGAGTCCCGCGAGCTGATCGCGGCGAAACTGGGCGCGCGCCCGTCGGAGGTGATCTTCACCGCCGGCGGCACCGAGAGTGACAACGCGGCTGTCAAGGGCATCTACTGGGCTCGTCGCGGCGCCGACCCGCGGCTGCGCCGCATCGTCACCAGCGAGGTTGAACACCATGCCGTGCTGGACTCGGTGAACTGGCTCGCTGACCATGACGGCGCCGAGGTGACGTGGCTGCCGACCGCGCCGGACGGCTCCGTGTCGGCGGCCGCCCTTCGGGAGGCGCTGGACAGCTACGACGACGTCGCGCTGGTGTCAGTGATGTGGGCCAACAACGAAGTCGGTACCGTCCTGCCGGTTGAGCAACTCGCCGCCGTCGCGGCCGACTTCGGGGTCCCCATGCACAGCGACGCCGTGCAGGCGGTGGGGCAGTTGCCGGTCGACTTCGCCGCCAGCGGTCTGTCCGCGGTGAGCCTGGCCGCCCACAAGTTCGGCGGCCCCCCGGGGGTGGGCGCTCTATTGCTGCGCCGGGACGTCGACTGCGTGCCGCTGTCGCACGGCGGCGGACAGGAGCGCGACATCCGCTCGGGCACACCGGATGTTGCCGGCGCGGTCGGGATGGCGGCCGCGATGGGGATCGCCGTGGATGGGCTCGACGCGAACGCCAACCGGCTGCGGGGGCTGCGCGACCGCTTGGTGGCTGGGGTGCTGTCCGGCATCGATGACGTCAGCCTCAACGGCGCGGCCGATCCGTGGCGGCTTCCCGGCAACGCGCACTTCACCTTCCGGGGCTGCGAGGGGGACGCCCTGCTGATGTTGCTGGACGCCAACGGGATCGAGTGTTCGACCGGGTCGGCCTGCACCGCCGGCATCGCCCAGCCGTCGCACGTGCTGATCGCGATGGGCGCCGACCCGGCCAGCGCCCGCGGCTCGCTGCGGCTGTCGTTGGGGCATACCAGCGTGGACGCGGACGTCGACGCTGTGCTGTGGGCGCTGCCCGGGGCGGTGGCCCGCGCCCGCGGGGCCGCGCTGGCCGCGGCGGGGATCACGTGAAGGTACTGGCCGCCATGAGCGGCGGCGTCGACTCCGCGGTCGCCGCCGCCCGCATGGTCGACGCTGGTCACGACGTGGTGGGGGTGCACCTGGCTCTGTCGGCCGCACCCGACACGCTGCGCACCGGGTCGCGGGGCTGCTGCTCCAAGGAGGACGCCGCCGACGCACGCCGGGTGGCCGACGTCCTCGGAATACCCTTCTATGTCTGGGATTTCGCTGACCGGTTCCAGGCCGACGTGATCGACGATTTCGTGGCGTCCTACGCCCGCGGCGAGACCCCCAACCCGTGCGTGCGGTGCAATCAGCGGATCAAGTTCTCGGCGCTATCCGCAAAAGCCCGCGCCCTCGGCTTCGACGCGGTGGCCACCGGCCACTACGCCCGGCTCTCCGACGGGCGGTTGCGCCGCGCCGTCGATGCGGACAAGGACCAGTCCTACGTGCTGGCCGTGCTCAGCGCCGAGCAACTGCGCCACGCGGTGTTCCCGATCGGTGACACGCCCAAGCCCGGCATCCGCGCCGAGGCCGCCCGCCGCGGCCTCGCGGTCGCCGACAAGCCCGACAGCCACGACATCTGCTTCATCCCATCGGGCGACACCCGGGCTTTCCTCGGCACGCGCATCGGTGTGCGGCGCGGCGACGTCGTCACCGCAGACGGCGACGTGCTGGCGACTCACGACGGGGTGCACGGTTTCACCGTCGGGCAACGCAAGGGGCTGGGCATCGCCGGCCCGGGGCCCGACGGCCGCCCTCGCTACGTCACCGCCATCGACGCCGAGACCGCGACCGTTCGGGTGGGCGGGGTGGACGAGCTCGACGTCCGTGGGCTCGTCGGACGCGACCCGGTCTTCACCGCGGGATCCCCGCCGGCGGGCCCCCTCGAGTGCGCGGTGCAGGTGCGCGCGCACGGCGACGCGGTGGCGGGCGTCGCCGAACTGGTCGGCGCCGAGCTGCGCGTGCGGTCGAGGACCGCCCTGCGCGGGGTGGCGGCAGGTCAGACGCTGGTGCTCTACCGGCCCGACCCCGACGGTGACGAGGTGCTGGGCAGCGCCACGATCGACGGGACGTCGCGCTGATCCCGTCCGCGAGCTCAGGGCTTCAGCGTGTAATGGTCGCTCGCCGTGTGAATGTCGATCCGGCCGGCGCGGGAAAACTGATCGAACCGGGCTAACAGGGGTTCGCGCGGAATCTGAGCAAGGTGATCGGCCAGCAGGAAGCGCAGGATCTTCAGCCGATTCTCACGCGAATCGGCGAATGACAACTCATAGGGAACCTGTTGCTTCTCGTACGTCGCGTTCAGCGCGCGCAAGGCGGTCGCGACGTCTTCCGATGTGTTGTAGGGCACCTCGCGCCCCAGCAGGGTGAACGCGTCGCTCCAGAGTTCGCAGAGCAGATTTGTCCGCGCGGCGATGGCGAGTAACAAGCAGCCCTGGGGTGCGAGCGCGGCGATGAGCCCGCGCAACGTATCCGCGAGATCGGGGACGTAGTAGAGAACATGGTTGGCCAGCACGATGTCGAAGTGCCCGTCGTGGACTATCGGCAACGCCGACGACTCGGCGATGGGCGAGGAGCTGTAGCGAGCCAGGCGGTCGAGGGCTTCCCGACGCGTAGATTCTGCCGGTTCAACGAGCGTCAGGCGCAACCGTTCGGGCGGCCAGGCGGCCTGTTCGAGGAATCGCGCGGTGAACCGTCCCGAACCGCAGCCGAAATCGAGCATCGTCACGACTCCAGATGCCGGCTCGACCGTGGCCACATGTGACCGGTAGGCGCGAGCGTCCTCCTCCGCCTCGGTCGCGTGCTGCTCGAAGAACGCTAATTCGCTGGCGATCTCGTCGAAATCTTTCATCGGACTCCGGCTGTTCATCCGGGCACATTGGCGGCGATGTTCGTCATGACCGTGTCCGAAACCGACTGCGGGAAGCCGCAGAACGTCACCTCCAGCAGCGCCAGCGACATCACCCGGTAATCGCGGCCGCAGCCGCCGGGACCGAGGTGCAGCGACGTCGCGTCGGCGGTCCAGTCGCCGACCAGCAGGATCGCGTCGACGTCGACGCCGTGCACTGCCTTGCGGGTGGCGCCGAACCCCGGCTGCGCCACGCCGTCCACCACCCGGGTGCAGGCGACAGTCAGCAGCAGCGCACCGCACACCAGCAGCGGCCCTGTCGCTCTCGCCATCGCCCGCATCGGTCTCGAAACTACCCCGCAGACCCGCCATGCGCGCTCCCATCGAATACGGTTGGGCAAGTGAATGCTTTCGCGCGTGCCAGCGGCATCGGGTCGTGGCCGGGCACCACGCCGCGGGCGGCCGCCGATGTCGTCGTCGGGGAACTGGTCGGCGCGCTGCCCCACCTGGTGGAACTGCCCGCCCGGGGGGTGGGTGCCGACCTGCTCGGCCGCGCCGGCGCGCTTCTCATTGACGTCGCGATCGACACTGTGCCCCGCGGGTACCGGATCGCGGCGCGGCCGGGCTCCGTGACGCGCCGCGCCATCAGCTTCCTCGACGAGGACTGCGACGTCTTCGAGGAAGCCTGGGAGATAGCCGGCCTGCGGGGCGGCGGGCACGTCGTCAAGGTGCAGGCTCCCGGACCGGTCACGCTTGCGGCCGGGCTGGAGTTGGCGGGCGGCCACCGGGCGATCACCGATGCTGGCGCGGTGCGTGACCTGGCGGCGTCGTTGGCCGAGGGGGTCGCTGCGCATCAATCGTCGCTGTCCCGGCGCCTGGATGCCACGGTGGTGGTGCAGTTCGACGAACCCTCGCTGCCGATGGCGCTGGCCGGGCGGTTGACCGGGGTGACGAGTTTCAGCCCGGTCGCCCCGCTCGACGAGTCGGTGGCGGTGTCGCTGCTGGACGTCTGCGCCGCCGCGGTGGGCCCCGAGGTGTTGTTGCACTGTTGTGGCTCCGACATTCCCTGGGAGCTGTTGCAGCGCAGCACGATCAGTGCGATCTCTCTGGACGCGAGCACGCTGGAGGCGGCCGACCTTGATGGCGTCGCCGCGTTCGTCGAGTCGGGTCGCACTGTGATGCTCGGCGTGGTTCCCGCCAGCGCCCCGGAAAGGCGGCCCTCGGCAGAAGAGGTGGCCCGCGCGGTCGTCGCGGTCACCGACCGGCTGGGATTCACGCGGACGGCGCTGCGGGATCGCATCGGTGTCACGCCGGCGTGCGGTCTGGCCGGTGCTACGCCGCAGTGGGCCCGCATCGCGATCGACCTCGCCTGCACCGCCGCCGCCGCGTTCGCCGAGGATCCTGACGCGATCTGAGGTGCGTCCAGATTTCCGCCGTGGCTGTGCCCTGGGCGCACCGGGCGGGCGATAGCCTGCGTGGGTGCGTTCTACAGCCGGTTCAGCAGACGCTGGTGACGTGCCGCCGGCGGTGCGGCGCCAGTGGCAGGAACTGGCCGGCGAGGTCCGCGAGCACCAGTTCCGCTACTACATCAAAGACGCGCCGATCGTCTCCGACGCCGACTTCGACACGATGTTCAACCAGTTGATCGCACTCGAGGAGCGTTACCCGGGGCTGCGGGCTCCCGATTCGCCGACGCAACTTGTCGGCGGCGCCGGATTCGCCACCGAGTTCTCCGCGGCGGAGCATCTCGATCGGATGCTGAGCCTCGACGACGTGTTCGACCGCGACGAGCTCGCCGCCTGGGGCACCCGCGTGGAGAACGAGATCGGCGGCGACCCTTATTACCTGTGCGAGCTGAAGATCGACGGGGTAGCGCTCGCGCTGGTGTACCACGACGGAAGGCTGCAGCGCGCCGCAACGCGCGGCGACGGCCGCGTCGGCGAAGATGTCACCCTCAACGCGCGCACCATCGACGATGTTCCCGAACGGCTCTCGGGCAGCGACGAATTCCCGCTGCCCGCTGTGCTCGAGGTTCGCGGCGAAGTGTTCTTTCTGCTCGCCGACTTTGAGGCGCTCAACGCCAGCCTCGTCGAGGACGGCAAGGCGCCGTTTGCCAATCCGCGCAACAGCGCGGCCGGGTCGCTGCGGCAGAAGAACCCCGCCGTCACCGCCCGGCGCAAGCTGCGCATGATCTGCCACGGCATCGGCCATATCGAGGGCTTCGCGCCGAAGAGCCTGCACGAGGCCTATACCGCGCTGCGCGCCTGGGGGCTGCCCGTGTCCGAGCACACGACGCGGGTGTGCGGGCTGGCGGCCGTCGGGGAGCGGATCACCTACTGGGGTGAGCACCGGTATGACGTCGAGCACGAGATCGACGGCGTGGTGGTCAAAGTGGACGATTTCGCGCAGCAACGGCGGTTGGGCACCACGTCGCGGGCGCCGCGCTGGGCCGTCGCCTACAAGTACCCGCCCCAGGAGGCGCAGACGAAACTGCTCGACATCCGGGTGAACGTCGGGCGCACGGGCCGCGTGACGCCGTTCGCGTTCATGACGCCGGTGACGGTCGCGGGATCGACGGTCGGGCTGGCGACCCTGCACAACGCCGCCGAGGTCAAACGCAAGGGCGTGCTGATCGGGGACACCGTCGTGATCCGCAAAGCCGGCGACGTGATCCCGGAAGTGCTCGGCCCCGTCGTCGACCTCCGGGACGGCACCGAGCGCGAATTCGTGATGCCCACAACGTGTCCCGAGTGTGGCACCCCGCTGGCCCCGGCGAAGGAGGGTGACGCCGATATCCGCTGCCCCAACTCCCGGTCCTGCCCCGCCCAGTTGCGGGAGCGGGTTTTCCACGTGGCCGGTCGCGGCGCGCTGGACATCGAGGGACTCGGTTACGAGGCCGCCACCGCCCTGCTGCAGGCCGGGGTGATCGTCGACGAGGGCGACCTGTTCACCCTCACCGAGGACGATCTGCTGCGGACCGACCTGTTCCGTACCAAGGCCGGGTCGTTGTCGGCCAATGGCAAACGCCTGCTGGCCAACCTCGACAAAGCCAAGTCCGCACCGCTGTGGCGGGTGCTGGTCGCGCTGTCGATCCGGCACGTCGGGCCGACGGCCGCCCGCGCCCTGGCGACCGCGTTCGGCGACCTGGACGCGATCGTCGCGGCATCGACTGAGGAACTGGCCACGGTCGACGGGGTCGGGACCACCATCGCCGCGGCGCTCACCGAATGGTTCACCGTCGACTGGCATCGCGCCATCGTCGACAAGTGGCGGGCGGCCGGAGTGCGGATGGCCGACGAGCGCGACCCGAGCGTGCCGCGCGTCCTGGAGGGCTTGACGATCGTGGTCACCGGCTCACTGGCCGGGTTCTCCCGCGACGACGCCAAGGAGGCGATCATCGTGCGGGGCGGGAAGGCCGCGGGCTCGGTGTCGAAGAAGACCGACTACGTCGTCGCCGGCGAATCGCCGGGATCGAAATACGACAAGGCCGTCGAGCTGGGTGTGCCGATTCTGGACGAGGACGGCTTCCGCCGGCTTCTCGAGCAGGGGCCGCCCGCCGAGGCGGAGCCGGAGTAGAGCCCAGCGGCTCAGCGCAGCATCGTCGCCAGGATGCCGGCCAGATAGCCCAGCCGGGCGACCTCCGAGGGCCGGAATTCGGGGCCCGGCCGGCCCAGAACCACCGCGGTGTGCGGGTCGCCCAACGGCGCCGCGACCATCGTGGTGTCCATGTCGCGCCACGCCTGGGGCACCCAGTCGCCTGTGCTGTCCAGCGCCACTGCGCGGTCGAGGGGAAGCCACGGGGCCGACGCCGCAGTGGTCTCCGGTGCGCCCGGGCTGGCGGCGAGGCGCCGAAGTTGTCCATCCGAACTGCGCAACACCGTGCACCATCCCACGCGCAGCACCCGGGGTGCCTGGTCGACCAGCACGTGCAGCCGCGAGGCGTTGTCGGTGGCCGCCGCGACACGGTCGAGCAACTCCAGCTCGCGGTGCGCCTCCAGCAGCCCGGTATGCGGCCGGACGCTGTCCACCCGGACACCGGGCAGGGCCTCGGCGGCGGTGATCAGCCGATCGGGCATCGCTCCCGCGGGCAGGTCGACCACCAGGTCGTCGATCGCGTACCCCGCGCTGCGCTCCACCACGTCCAACGACAAGATGTCGGCGCCCACCGACCCGAGCGCTACCGCCAGCGCGCCCAGGCTGCCCGGGCGGTCGAGCAGCGAAACGCGCAGCAGATACGACGGCACGGCCAACACTGTCGCACAGCGCTGGCCCGTCGTCATGTCGGCCGGGATAGGCTTCTCGCTCGTGGCTCAGATCTCACGCGACGAAGTGGCGCACCTGGCCCGCCTGTCCAGGCTGGCGCTGACCGACGGCGAACTCGACAGCTTCGCCGGTCAACTCGGCGCCATCCTGACCCACGTCAGCCAGGTTCAAGCCGTCGACGTCACCGGCGTGGAGGCCACCGGCAACCCCCTCCGGTCCGTCAACGTCACCCGCGCCGACGAGCCCGTGGCGTCCCTGACGCAGCACGAGGCGCTGGCCTCGGCACCCGAGGCCGCCGACGGCCGATTCGCGGTGCCGCAGATCCTCGGAGACCCCGAGTGACCGAGCTCATCCGGTCCGACGCTGCGACCCTGGCCGCCCGTATCGCCGCCGGCGAGGTGTCATCCACCGAGGTGACCCGCGCCTGCCTGGACCAGATCGCGGCCACCGACGAGCGCTACCACGCCTTCCTGCACGTGGCCGCCGACGAGGCGCTGGCAGCCGCCGCCGCCGTCGACAAACAGATTGCCGCGCAGCGGGCCGCCGGCGAGCCGCTGCCGTCGGCGCTGGCCGGGGTGCCGCTCGCACTCAAGGATGTCTTCACCACCACCGACATGCCAACCACCTGCGGGTCCACGATCCTGGCGGGCTGGCGGTCACCGTACGACGCGACACTCACCGCACGGCTGCGCGCCGCCGGCATCCCGATCCTGGGCAAGACCAACATGGACGAGTTCGCGATGGGCTCGTCGACGGAGAACTCCGCCTTCGGTCCCACCCGCAACCCGTGGGACGTCGACCGGGTGCCCGGCGGGTCGGGCGGCGGCAGCGCGGCGGCTCTGGCCGCGTTCCAGGCGCCGCTGGCCATCGGGTCGGACACCGGGGGCTCGATCCGCCAGCCGGCCGCGCTGACCGCGACCGTCGGCGTCAAGCCCACCTACGGGACGGTGTCCCGTTACGGGCTGGTGGCTTGCGCGTCGTCGCTGGATCAGGGCGGCCCGTGCGCACGCACCGTCCTCGACACCGCGCTGCTGCACCAGGTGATCGCCGGGCACGACCCCCGCGATTCGACCTCGGTGACCGCCGAGATCCCCGACGTCGTCGCGGCCGCGCGGGCTGGGGCGACGGGCGACCTCAACGGGGTGCGCGTCGGGGTGGTGCGGCAGCTGCGCGGCGAGGGCTATCAGCCCGGCGTGCTGGCGTCCTTCGAGGCCGCGGTCGCAACGCTGACGTCCCTGGGTGCGCAGGTGAGCGAGGTCGACTGCCCGCACTTCGAGTACGCGCTGGCCGCCTACTACCTGATTCTGCCCTCGGAGGTGTCGAGCAACCTGGCGCGCTTCGACGCGATGCGTTACGGGCTGCGGGTGGGCGACGACGGCACCCACAGCGCCGAGGAGGTGATGGCGCTGACCAGGGCCGCCGGATTCGGGCCGGAGGTCAAGCGGCGCATCATGATCGGCACGTACGCGCTGTCCGCCGGCTACTACGACGCCTACTACAACCAGGCGCAGAAGGTGCGGACGCTGATCGCCCGCGACCTCGACCGGGCCTACGAATCCGTGGACGTCGTGGTGTCGCCGACCACCCCGACCACCGCGTTCCCGCTGGGGGAGAAGGTCGACGACCCGTTGGCGATGTACCTGTTCGACCTGTGCACGCTGCCGCTGAACCTGGCGGGCCACTGCGGCATGTCGGTTCCCTCGGGGCTCTCACCCGACGACGGCCTGCCGGTGGGGCTGCAGATCATGGCGCCCGCGATGGCCGACGACCGCCTCTACCGGGTGGGCGCCGCCTATGAGGCCGCGCGCGGCGCACTGCCCAGCGCTCTTTAGCTGGCGCTACTTCCAGAAGTCGTTCATCGGTTGGGCGTACATGTCGTTGTACGTCAGCGGGGCCAAGGCTCCCGGCGTGGGACTCAGAGATTGTTCGATGGTGGCGGCGAGGCCGTACTCGTTGTAGTAGCTGTTGGTGACGAAGTGGCCGGACTGCATGTTGCCTTGCGTCACGGCGCCCTGGTTCGGGATGACGACCATCGGGACGTTGTTGCCCTGGTTGCCGATGCCCAGCGACAGGTTGTTGTAATCCTCGTCCCAGGTGACGATGATGACGTCCTTCTGGTTCGGGTCGTTCCAGGTGGGCGAGCTTTGAATGGTGGACACCTCTTGCTGGACGAACTGGTCGCTGGCCGAGACGTTGTATTGGTGCGTCGTGAGCTGGCTGGCGACGAAGTTGGTGGCGCCGATGGGGGTGGCGATCGGGCCTTCCCCGTTGTTGGATTCGTTGGCGGCCAGCCACGCGAAATTCGGTGCGGTGGAGGGGTTCTGCAGATCGGTGCTCAACTGCGTCAGGGGCAGCAGGTGCGCCTGCTGGTAGGCGGGGGTGTTGTTGTAGACGTAGCTGTAGGTCGCGAAGGGTAACTGGTCGACGGCGTAGTTGCCCGACGAGGTGAGGTCGCCCGGGTAGGGCATGCTCTGCGCGTAGCCGGCCCAGGTGACGCCGTTGGAGTCCATCTCCTGCATGAGGTTGGGTGCGTTGATGGAGTTCGGGGGCGGGTTGTACATGATGCCGAAGTCCGATCCGCCCAGGATCCGGAAGTAGTTGGGATCGCTCGGGTGGCTCAGCGCGTGGTAGTTGTCCGCGTACCCGTAGGTGTTGATCAGCGCGTTGGTGTACGGCGCGTTGGGACTGCCGACGATGTCGCCGGTGCCGTGGTTCTCCATGTAGATCAGGAATACGTGGTCAAGGTGGCCGACGTTGGACGGCGGAGGCGTCAGCGTCGCCGGGGTGAGGGCTGCATCACCGACGGTGAATGACAGGTTGTCGGCGTAGGCGTCGTTGTATTTGCTGAGGATGGGGTTGCGGTCGTCGAAGGTCGTGGTCACCACCGCCGAGGTGGTGCCAACCGGGATGGTGCCGGAGATCTCGCGTTCCTGGAACCCGGTGACGCCGACGCGGTCGGCCACCGTGACCGGCCCGATGGTGCCGGTGCCCAGAACGGCCCCGCTCGAATTGAGGAAGTTGACCTGCACCGTGGTCCGCGACGGATCCAGCATGTAGCCGCCGAGGTCTCCGCTCAGCGTGTACGGCACGGTGCCGGTGTCGATCTTGCCGGAAGCACTCGACAGATTGACGGTTTGGCTGAGAGTTGACGTGGCCACGGGTCCGCCGCCGGCGAAGCTCTGGCCGCCGCCCGGCGGCGCGGTGCTCGGGAAGCCGAGTGAACCCGGCAGATAGGGGAGGGACGCTATCCCGGGGAAGCGGCGCGCTGTGCCGTAGTCGATGACGGTCGGCGTACCGGACTCGGTCCAGCCCGGAACGGTCACCCCGCTGAAGCCCGACTGGGACGGTGAGGCGATTTCGAAGCTGGGGTTGACGAGCAGGTTCTGGCTCATGGGCAGTCCGGGGATTCCGTTCTTGCCGAGCAGCAGCCCCCCGGTGCCGACAGTGCCGGGGTCGCCCATCATCCCGAGGCTCCCGGCGTTGCCGCCGTTGCCGCCGTTGCCGCCGTCCCCGATCAACCCGGCGTTGCCGCCGCTGCCGCCTGTCCCGCCACCGGAGGACGAGGTGGAGGGCACGTCCCCGCCGGCCGCACCGTTGCCGCCGCTACCCAGCAGCGAGCCTGCGGCACCGCCGTTGCCGCCGTTGCCGCCGAACCCGCCGGCCGAGAGACCGCCGGTCCCGCCGGCCCCGCCGGAGCCGAGCAGGTGCCCGTCGCCGCCGGCCCCGCCCTGGCCGCCCATGGCGGAGCCGAGGCTGACGCCGCCGCCACCGCCGGACCCGCCCGAGCCCAGCCAGCCGGCGTTGCCGCCGGCACCGCCGGTGCCGCCGCTGACCGACGCGGTTCCCATGGTCGATCCGCCGGCACCGCCGGAGCCGCCGGAGCCCCACACCGGACCGCCCGCCCCGCCGGCGCCGCCCAGCCCGCCCGAATCCGTCACGCTGGAGCCGCCGTCGCCGCCGGCCCCGCCGTGACCGAACAGCGAACCCCCGCCGCCGCCTGCCCCGCCGATCCCTCCGGCGGAGTTGATCGACGACCCGCCGGCCCCGCCGAGTCCGCCGCCGCCGCCCACCAGGCCGCTGAGCGCCCCGCCGGACCCGCCGACCCCGCCGCCACCCGGCCGCAGACCGGGGGTCAACTGGCCGGTCATCCCGCCGGCCCCGCCCGACCCTCCGGGACCCAGCAGCCCGCCGGCCCCGCCGGCGCCGCCGCTCCCGCC
>Ga0164296_1001545_pt1 | contig 24205 bp, 32 predicted proteins | sample GEODES057metaG_FD_113533 | JGI IMG/M metagenome (GOLD analysis project Ga0164296, IMG submission 113533) | Dystrophic lake water microbial communities from Trout Bog Lake, Wisconsin, USA - GEODES057 metaG | ecosystem: Environmental > Aquatic > Freshwater > Lake | place: USA: Trout Bog Lake...
GACCGCGACCGCCATGACCGCCGCCACCACCAACCGGGCCACCGCCACCATGACCACCGCCTGAAAATCCTTCTACGCGCGTGGATACAGTAATCATTACAAGAATGATAAATAGAAAAAACGCATACCAATATCCGTGACGCATGTCTACTTATAAAAAGATAAATATACACGCAGATGACGAATTACACATCGCGTAAACTTGCTTGAATGGCACGCTGAATCTGTTCCTCTTCGGAAAAGGGGTCTTGTGGTAATACTTCTTCTACTTCTTCAACCTCTTCATCTGATTCACTGCTAGATTCATTATCAGAGTCATGAGCTACTTCTTTCTTCTTTCGCGGACGATTCGATTCTTTCTTGAAGGTTTTCGTAAGAACACGATAGTAGTTAATTTTGTCTTTTTCATTATATGTGATATTGATATAAGGAACACTATACGAATGCGTAAGGCTTGCAGTTTGTAGCGCATTGTTAATCATAGTAATCAGTTCTTGAATCTGAATATTAAGTTCAATCAAGTATTCTTCTGCTTTTGGAAAGGGTAAATCGCTAAAGCGCATGATGTTACCGTCACGATAGTGTTGAACGCGATTAATGAGTTCAACTGCTACCATTCGAAACGCACCAAGGATTTCTTGGATTTCCGCATCACGTTTGCGCTTTTTCTCTTGAGTTGCCAAGAGTCGTCCCCATTTCTTTTCATCTAATTCACCAAGAAGGAACTTGATATTTAATTGTGTGAGCGGAGTTTGGTCAATGTGGCTACGATACATGCGTGTTGATACATCTTGGAGTTCCATACAAATACGATGGAACTCGTAAAATGTGGTAGATACTTCGCGTCGGATTCCACGTGGAAATCGTACAAGTTCCCATCCACCAGGATATCCGCCACATGGAACATCTGCTGGATTGCGTGGAACAGCACCACCCGTTCGTTTTATCCACTCGTAGTAATGGGGATTATGAATGGGACCAGAGGTAACAATTTTACCAGTATTCCAAGAGAAGGGTGTCTGACAGCTAATACAGAACATTTGGTCACAGCCAGAGGACTTCTCAATGAATTCACCACACTTAGGGCATGGTTTACAATCTTTCTTGATAAGCTCAGCAGTCTCGATGTCTTCTTTTTTACACTCGTGTTCTACGTCGTGTGTCTGCCCTTTGACTGCGAAGCACTTGGAACAACTGTACCATTCGCATAATCCACACTTCCACGCGGTGCTCAGGAATCCTTGACATCCATCACGTGTACAGCGTCGAACGAACTTCTTTTTCTCTTCTTCTTTCTTTTCTTCCTCTGTTGTATCCGTGTCACCATTTCCATTTGCGGGCCAACGCATGAGATAAAGGAGGTGTTTTTCTTGCCGAATTTGTTCACGTCGTTCTTCCATGCGGTCCTGAAGTTCTTGTAATTTGATAACTTGTTCATTGCGATTGGGAAGATTCTGTAATCGATTCGCATAAACCGCTACATAGAGAGTATTGTATTCATTTTGAAGTTCACTAATTTGTTTAGTACAATCGGAAATCCGTGTTTTGATAATAGCTTCCTGTGCCCAGCGGTCTCGCTGCCGCTTTTCTCGAAGAGCGGCATTTTGAAGGAGAGGTAGATTGGCACGTTCACGATTAATAAGTACTTCTTGACGATGTTTGAAATAGGTTTGATTGAGATAGGTACGAGTACAAATTTCATGGAGAGTAGCGTCGTTGTAATTAACACGACAATGAAGACAATGCGCATCTTCATGACGAGTTAATAGATATTGTTCAACACATTTAGAACAAGCACTCGCATGACAGAACTTACAGGTAGTTTTTTTACGAATAATGGCAGTAAATCGGTCTGAACAGATAGAACACAGTTCAGGTTCAACAACTTGATTCTTGAGTTTCTTGGATTCTGATTCAGCTGCCATGATGGTGTATCTATTTGGCGAAATCATGGTTACATCAATTTTTATGAAGAATCAATCGGTTTTCCTTTTTTGGTAGTAGCTGGTTTGGAACGATGATCCGATTCAGTATAATTGGACAGGGGCATTTTAGGATGAAGATAGGCGTGAAACGCAGCCATTACTGCGCTGATGTCACGATCTTTTTCCGTATCAGGAACGGCTCCTGCGAGTAAATCAAATGCAGTTAAGTAACCTTGGAGAGTACACAGAATGGAAAGAAGTTCGAATTCAGCCATTTGTGGGTGATAACTGATTACATTGATTTCATCTGGTAATGGTTTTTCACCGTTCCAGGTAAGATCAATGAGTTTGTTGCGAACGAATTTCATAAGAGAGAAAAGAAATCAGACTTTAGATGAGTCAATAAAAATTGAAAAGTAGTTCATGATCATAAAAGCTACTCGGTCATGCAAACACGTTCCAAGACAGATAGATTAAAAATGGAGGAGGCAGCACGAATCCTTATATCGCTTTCTCAACAGCCTCCAAGAGAAACAAAATCACTCGCGCGTGTTCCGCGCACATTATCGTATGAGAATGAATCATTTCAGCGCGCGATGAAAATCGCACCTCGTACCAAATCAGGTGATACGATTTTGATGAATTTCTATATTGAACAAGACTTATATACGACTGTAAAATACATGAAAAACGATGAGGGTGCCTTTAAAACCTATACCATTCGTGATCATTATGACAATATCAAGATTCCTTGGACGTATCAAGTTACGGACTTCCCATTCTATAAAGAGGACCATCCCATTCCATTTGCTCATTAAAAAAATTGAAATCAATTATTTTTTATCAGAAAGGCACACAATCATGGACTATAAAGATACGATTATCCAAGCACTCGATGTTCTGCGAAAGCGTGACCTGGCGGATAAACAGCCATTCAAAGCACGCGCCTATCAAACCGTGATTAACCAATTAAAACAACGCCAAGAACCAGTCACATCATTTGAAGATGTACAATCCATGAAAGGGCTTGGAACGCAAATCGAGAAGAAAATCAAAGAAATTTTGGAGACGGGACAACTTCGTTCCGCAGAGAAAGCAAAAGAGCTGTATCCGATTGAGGCGTTAACCGCATTTCAGAACATTTATGGAGTAGGTCCTGCGAAAGCCACGGAACTTACGAATCAGGGCTTTCGAACCATCCAAGAACTGCGTACGCATATTAAAACCAATCCCAAACTTCTCAATGATAAACAAACAGTGGGTCTGAAATATTATGAAGAGTTGTTACAACGAATTCCTCGAGAGGAGATGCTCGAACATCAAGATGTTCTTCTTCATTATCTAAAACCATTTACTGCTGAAATCGTAGGCAGTTTTCGTCGTGGCCTCGCATCTTCTGGAGACATTGACGTCCTTATTCGTGTTCCAAAAGGAATGGATTCAAAGGAGGTAAAAAAGCATTTGGCACAAATTGTAGAAAATCTCAAGAAAGCAAATTATATTGAAGAGGTTCTGGCGATTGGAGAACACAAGTGTATGGCAATTTGTCGACGGGATGAAACGTCGGTGGCGAGACGTCTTGATTTACTGATGACACCTGAAGACGAATATGCATATTCGGTTCTTTACTTTACGGGTTCCGACCGTTTCAATGTGGCGTTTCGTCAATATGCATTGGAAAAAGGGTATACATTGAATGAACATACATTAACACCGACGAAGGTGGAATCAAAACCAGTACCTCCAATGAAAGCAGAAGAGGATATCTTTCGATTTCTTGGATTACGTTATATTGCTCCCACAGAGCGCGTGGATGCAAAACAAATTATTCGCCGAGGCCCGAAAATTGCTCCGAAATAAAAAAATAGACTTAGGTAATGAGCTATGTTGTATTTGATTTAGACCAAACCTTAGCGGATATCAGTGTTGTGTTTTATTTTTTAATGTCTTTGACGATAAAAGCAGTTATAAAAGAAAAACAACCCTATATGTTGCCATATTTTTCAGAAGAACTTCAGGAGCGATTGATGCTCGCATATTATCGATTTGTAGAAAGAATCGCAGTAGAAGAGAAATCCGAACATCCTCTTGGAATTCTTCGTCCTGGAATTCTAGGCATTATGCGAAAGATTAAAAAGATGTATAAAATCATAAAAAGTGTTACCATTTATAGTAATAATCAATATCTTCCCAGTTTGATATTCATTCAAGATTTAATCCATTGTTCGATTGGAGAACCAATCATTCAAACCTGTATTCATTGGAATCATCCATGTAGAGCATTTGATCATTATACGTCCCCTAGAATTACAAAAACATGGGATACATTAAAGCATATATTAGTTGAACAAGGAGCGCCAGCGGATTTGAAACCAGAACAGGTATTCTTTTTTGATGATCAAGAACATCCGACACTTCATGAATCTCTCCAGAATCACTATTATAAAGTTCCTGAATATCAATCGCCTGATTCATTTGATCGGATCGCATTGATTTATGCGGATTGTCTAGAGGAAGCAAAAGTGAATATTTATGACTTATATGGATATTTAACGGATGTGTTGGAAGAAGAAATGATTTATCAAGATGTATCTAAATTTACGATGACGGATTTAATTGATCTTTTACGAAAAATGACAAGAATCACTCCTTGGTTAAATATTGGAAATGGAATCCGTGTAATGAAATCCGCATTACAAGATATTAAGATTCATCATCAAGTGATTCATCATCATAAGATATATACACGAAAAAATCGTCGTCATACAATAAAGAAATAAGTAATAGATGAGACGTCTTGTGATACTCGTTCTATTTTTATTATTATTGATTTTCATACGTTCTTCCAACTATAAGGAACAGTTTATGGATGTACCATGTTCGGATTATAAAACATGTGTATCATGTGCGAATAAATCAAAATGTTCATGGTGTCCTTCCGATAATACATGTGTAGAGGTGAAAGACAATACGGTATGTGATAACCAAGTAAAAGATACAGCATTGTGTAAAGCAGATAATGGAGAATCGGCAACACCAGGTGAAACGGTTACCAATACGGACATGGAAGGAAATCCATTATATCAGGATCAAATGCCTGAAAAAACAGAACCTCCAATGGTATATTTAAACAAGAATGTATCGTATTCTCCTGAGACTGTGATGGCGAATATGAGCAGTATTCGAAATGAAGTACAAAATCTGAAACAAGCAATTGCGAAGTAATGAATGTCACATGGATTAATAATCCATAGGAGATACATAGTATATTAATGTTGATTTAACTGGGCGGGGCAGAGGCGGGCGGATCAGCTGGAGCCGATGGAGCTGAAGCCGATGGGTCAACAGGAGCCGATGGAGCTGAAGCCGATGGGTCAACAGGAGCCGATGGAGCTGAAGCCGATGGGTCAACAGGAGCCGATGGAGCTGATGGAACTGATGGAACTGGTGGAACTGGTGCGGAAGCCGATGGATCAACAGAAGCCGGTGCAGCATAAACTAACTCATCAGTTGAGTTAGGATAGATCGTCTTTAGTTGATCATAAAGAATACTATAAATATTATTATTCAATTGATCGACAGTAAGGATTGTATTAACAGATTTTAGATCAATAAATGACTTTCCTTGAACACGGCATGATTGATCCCAAAAAATACGATAATTTGCACGAACATTATAAGTAGGAGTACCATTTTGTGGCAAAGTTACTTGATTTGGCATAGGAGTCATTGATCCATTATTTTGGACAACATAGATTGTTTCTGTCGCAAAAGAAATATAGGTGCCTGACTTCTGAACGCCATTGGAGCAAACGTATACGTCGTTGTTAATGATACCCATTCTATTTATAGATAATACAAATTATTTAAGCTGATTATAAAATAATAATAAAATTGAAATTAAAACATCTACGTAAAAAATTACGTAATCCTGCCGTATCCATGTCTCGCACACAAATGATCAATACCATTTCAGAAATCCTGTTGCCGAATGGTCATATTGTACATAAGCTTGACTTTCTCGGAACTGTATGTATCTATGGGCATCATTATTTCAATGTATGGAGACGATACAATAATGTCCATGAGATTGTAATTGAGGACTTTTCAGGAGATTTTCATTTCAGTAAAAATTTCACCATCCGTCAAACCATTCAAAACATTCTATGTCTATCAAATGAACAAATGAAGGGGTTGTATACCATTTATGGAATTTCATATAAACATCGTGCGGATATCATTGAGGAGGTTACGTCGATGCGCTGGACAGATATTCAACGTCGTTGGTATGCGGTTGATATCAATCTAGGTGGTATTCTCCAAGACTTTCATAACATATCGCCATTCCAAGATCACGAAGTGGTCATGCCTCCATTGGAAGATGATTCTACGCATGTACAATTATTGCAAATAAAATCAGAGCAAGAAGAACAGCCCCTAAAATCAGAGCAACGGTTCCATTCGACAAAGAGGAATCTTTCGGAGCGGTTTGCGGAAGTAGAGAATCGGGCATCGAATCTTCTATCTGAAGAGAATGTTACTATTCTTCGAAATGGCACAATCATTCCAAAGATTAATATGAATAAAGAAATACAGCGTTCTACTCAAGTGTACTGTAATACATGTGTTGTAGGTACTCCTACCTGCGACAAGTGTGTGGATCGAGAAAGTGAATATGCTCAAAAAGGGTATGTATCCAATCCTCCTTCTCGATAAATTATTTGCGTACAATACAATACAACATGGTAGGATTGATCAAATTAAACTCTAAATCAAAGAAGTCTGCTTCGCGCCATTTACTCGGATATTCAAGTGACTTCTCTTCAAATAAGGTACTATAATCAAAAATCGATAATCCTGAAAAGTAGCACGCAGAACGAAATTGACATTCAGCATTAAACCAGTAATCATCGGCAGCAGGCGTGCGAGGAAGGCCATAGGATGTTCCTAGGGATGGAATCATAAAAAACAAAGAACGACGAACAATATAGAGGTTATTTTTTCTTATAGTAAGAATGTATCGACCCTGTTTCAGATATTGATTAATAACTGCGGGTTGATCCATCGATCCGATCGGTGGTCGATCCGCATCATTTAATACATAATCGGCAAAGATCCGAGGAAGATTGGGAATGGTGGTATCCGAAGTGATCGTGGACATAAAATATTGAAGGAGACTTCGATCGGTTACATCGATCTTGGATCGGATCATTTCTGTTCGGATTCGTTCAACACGAGACGCCACTTCTTGATCGGTCCAGGAAAGCCAATGAAAATCAACCGGTTTCGCATAGATCGAATCGGTTCGTCCTCGAACTAAATAATCATATTGAAATCCATTACGTTGTTCATATAAGCAAACTTTCATATGAGCCAATTGTAATTGAAAATATTCGATCATGGATCCACTATTTCGTAGATAATTCTTCCAACCATTATCCAGTTGAAGATGTTCAAGCAATCGATCACGATGGGCAACCCATTCAGGATGTTTGGCTAAAGAAAACCATTCGATCGATCGCAAATGAGTCCCCATTTGGGAATGAAACCATTGATTCCATTCATCTTCGGATTGTTGAGTATCGTTTTGAACACAGGCAAAGACGTCCACACCTTCACGAAGAACATTCTGTTTAAAGTACCGAATGGTCTTTTTGATCGTGCGAAGAGCGCCAGTAAAGATCACAACAGTACGCATGCTACTCACCCATTCTCATTCGGATTTAGGTCGGATCAGAGAACGCCAAATGGAAACACGAGTTTTGGCATCAAGCGCGAGAAGCGTACAGAGTTCCAAACTAAATCGAAGAAATCGTGGCCACTCTAATGTTCCAATTGTGCTTTCCCATGTAGAAATCTCACGATCATATAAGGGTCTGGTTGAAGCACTGTCCCATTCTTTCATAGAATCCATAACCCAACGACAGAGTTGAACCAAATAGGCAGGATCAAGTGTTTGTCGTTCCAAATTGGCCTGTATAAATTCTACATCGAATTTGTCATGAAGATCAGGGTGAAAGCGAGAGGGGATGATTTCTTTGACAAGATCCTTTAATTCAAGAAGCTGACAAATCACGGTGGTATATTTTTCTTCACGAATATCTTGTTCGATCATATCCCAAAATACGCGTTTCATCATGTTTTCTACAAGAGAATGGCGAACACGTTCAACTTCAGCGACACGCGCATCCAACTCTCCCAAGAATCCCATGCGCTGTGCGGCGTCACGAATCTTAATAATCAATCCATTGTAGTTATCTTTCCATTCGGCAATCGTATTTTCTTCACGTGTTTCTTCAATCGTTTGTTTCAAGTGAAGAACTTCAAGATAATAGCCGATAACTTCGTTGACAAAGGAGGTATGGTCTTGTTTTTTCCATTCATCAAAGATAATGAGAAAATGTCGTGCGGATGTGTGACGTGTCTCTTCTTGTCGAAGTGTTTCTAAGATAAAATTACGTGCAGCGGTCCATATTTGATCAGTAATATTAGTTTCAATGCGGAATTTGTAAATAAGTAAGGAGAACCAGAGACATCGACTTTCGATTAAAGTATAACCATCCATCGCCGTACGACGGAGAGGAATGAGATACTGTTTGGCATGTTCCATTACATTGTATGTTTTATCAGTAAGAAAATGAGTAAAATGTTGCCGGATTTCAGTGGAGTTCATTTCTTATCATTGACAAAAAAAATCATAAATTTGATCCTGAATTACCTGTTAGCAATAGATAAAACATGCTAACTCATATTCATTTACTCACGATCTTATTTTCAATATTTATCATATTTAATTTTCGTACCGATACAAATGATTATCCTGAAGTATATCAACCTGAATCCAAGTTAATTCTAACAGAACGTCATGCGGATTATGCGAAATGCGTGTCTCTATGTGATAGTGGAGTGTATCATCATCATCACTTGAAACAAACGCATATTGGGAAATGTACTTCATAAAAAAATTGAAACCTCAACCACAAATGATAAAAGTCAACCATGTCTCGCTTACATCATACCGACCCAGACAATACAATTGCAGCGATTGTCATTATCGCATTCATTGTGATGATTATCTCTTATGGAATCATACTGGACCATGTAGACCCTCGCCCTCCAAGACTGGATGTAACACAATACACCGAATGCCTAAGAATGGCACAACAGATGTGTAGTATTACACCAAATCACTTTATTCAAGGAATGTTCTCAAATAGTACTCGTTTATAAAAAATAGTGTGTATTTATTTTTATTGAAAAATTGAACAAACGATATCATGCTTTCAAAAGCAAGCATGAAGGACCCTTCACGATGTTCAAGAGTCGATATTGTCATTATGAGCATTATGATTCTCATTTTGGGAGTCTGTATCTTCTTTACAATCTATAATGTTCACACACATCATCAACTATATGCAAAGAATACAACATATGTGAGTGATTCAACCCCTTCTATGCCGATGACGTCTCCTATTATTACAACGTTGAAGAAAGCACAAGTCGTATCATCTAGTAATGCTAAAGTCACACAAGAAAAACCGATTCAATTTACACCGATTGTGATTACATCTAGAAGACAACATGTAAAAAAGTTTGTACAAAAGAAAATACCGACACGCAAGACATTCGGTTCTAAGACCTTTCACTTGAAGAAATTTCATTCTAACGATATGTTCAAGCTTACACCCATTCGTTCAAAGAAGAACCCCTCAATTGAACTGTATCGTGTCACATTTCCAAGAAAAATCGAACGGATACCTGAAGGCACGCTCTTTCGTTTAGATGATGTTAAAGATTATCGGCATGATAAGAAGTAATGGAGAAAACACTTGATACGCTAGTAAGAACTATACATTGTCGAAAAACACTAGCGAAGTTTATTAAACCTTATCTTGATAAAAGTACAAATATGTATTTTCGTTTATTTTTTAACTATCTTAAAAATGAGGATACGTATTCTACACTGTTTGCGCTTCTTGTAAAACGGATCGCACGGGAATGTGAGAGTGATGAATTAGTTAAATTAGCCATTACCACCATGATAAAGAAATACATGTAAACATAAAATTGATGAATGACATGATGATTACAGTAATCAGTCATGTCATTCGAAGAACTCATCCAACGTGTTAACTATGAAAGTGATTTTGAAAAGATGGAACAAATCCTGAATGGAATTGTCCATTCACGAGCCGATCCATATTATTTAGCATTGTTTCTGACACCCTTTCTCTATCATGTAAATAATCAAAATCTAAATATGTTCCATGCTTCATTACAAAATCCAGAGACCTACTGTTATACATTTCCAGCAATGATCCATAATATTGTGGTGGATAGTCAAACCAATGATCGTTTGTTTCAAGTGATTCTTGCCATTATTAAAAAATACTCATAAACTCTTATTTCGTAACTTATTTTTACATCTGAATCTGACATGGTGGAATAAATTTAGAAATACCCTTAACCCATTTTACAATACCTTTTTTGATCACTGCCGAATCTCGTAGAACAGCCATGATATTGGATCGGATCGTATCACTGGACAGTTTGTGTTGAGATTTCAAGAGTTCCACCAATTCACGTACTTCGATCTCTCCGCCAGCCACACAACAACGCATGATCGATCCCACCCAGATCCGTTCTTTTTCATCTCCTGATTCACGAAAGATCCCTTCAGGAATGGTAACAGGAGCAGAGATCTCGGATACATTGCGTACTTTTTTCAAGATCCGATCGATCCGATCTTCACATTCATCGATCAGATCGGTAGTCCATCGACCGATCTCATCTAAATGGGCACGATGGCGTTTCCAGTCAGTACGACGTTTGGCCAATTCCTCCACGGATCGTTCTAATTCACGGATCACTTCTACACGATCGAACCCATTATTTTCTTCACGATGATATTCCCACCAGATACGAAACAATCCTAACAACATGGAAAATACTTTGTGTTCGTCTTCGCCACAAAACTCTTCAAAACGATTGATATAAATCATCATTTTATCTCCGTCGAACTCGCAGATCAATGGACCACCTGAGTTTTTTCCGTGAATGTCGGTTACACGACTGATCATGACACCAATATTAGCCTGCGCATTTTCTTTCAAGTCACGCAAGAACTTATCGACTTCCGCTTTGGGAACCAGAGAGGTATAGTTTTTGAGTTCCCACATCACAACGCGTCCTTCGAGATCCATCGCAAAATCCATTTCATGTCCTGCTCCTAGACCGGTTGAACGAAGTCCAAATCCACCGCCGAGTCCATAGTATCGTCGAAGTTTCTCACCGAATTGTTCTTCGTAATCATTGCCTTTGGTTTTGACGTTTGCAGCACGTTTTCCCATATTAGACGAGAGTTTGGCAATTTCTTCACTTTGTCTTGCGATACTCTCTTGTAATCGCTGATAGGCAACTTCCATTTTGACGAGCTGTTCTTCTTTAGAGGCAACAACGCGTCCCATCAACTCTTCTGTTCGTTGGACCGCATCTTGAATATCGTTGGAGCGCGATTCTTCAAGAACACGTTTACGAGCTTCAAGTGCTTCGTAACGTGCGGTAAGAACATCATATTCTTTGCGAAGGAGTCGAATACTTTCTTCAGACTCTTTGGAGCAGGCATCGCGTTCTGCGCGGGTAGCACCTTTGATTCGTTCAAGCATATCAGCGGACGCTTTTTCTTTTTCGGCAACGATGTGTTCGAGTTCTTCGGTTAGTTTGGAGAGACGTTCTTGGTAACTGGAAGAAATACGTTGAATCTCCTCTTCTTTTTCTTCGGTTAACTTGCGTAAATCATCATTGGCGCGACGTGTTTTAACGGATGCTTGAACCGTGGCACCGATTAAAAGCGCTTCTTCAATTTCTTCAATGGTCCCTTTGGTATACACGACAGGAACTTCGAATTCCTGACGTACATTCAATTGTATGGGTTTAGCATGACGTTGCCGAGTCATCATATTATAATATGTTATGTAATAACGGTTTAGGCTTTTGCGTTTTGAAATTCGGCACGGAGAACATTCTGAATATCAACTAAGAAATCATTGGAAAGAGTGGGAGAAGACATCGCAGGAGCTCCCGCTGGGCCTTGTGGACCCATGGGACCCATCAGTCCAGGAGCGCCGTCTACACCCGCAGGCCCAGCAGGTCCAGGAGCGCCATCTACACCATCCTTACCATTGGTTCCAGGGGCACCGTTGGCACCAGCAGGCCCAACAGGACCAGGAATACCTTGTGCTCCCGCGGGTCCCGCAGGGCCAGGAGGTCCAGGTAATTTACAACAGGTATATTCATAATGATATTGTGTACCTGCTCCATTTCGCACTAGATGGATTTGATTAATAGCTTCATCGGCATTACAAGACAATTCGTGGCGATCAAGATAAACCGCATTGCCACCTCCATCTAAATCCATCTGGGTAGTAACGGCACGACAATTTGTTCCTCGACATCCTTTTACATGATTATCATCCATGAGAGTAGCCCATAAATGCATATCATTTTTCATACCACCAAAGGTTGCTGCTCCTGTATTACTGTTCCACCATCCATTATAGGTTGGACCGGGCGCAACCGTACCATTTGGACTACATCCCGCATTTAACCAAGATTGTTGAACGCATGCGGCAGAAATCTGATTGGCAAAACTGGAATCTGCCAATCCAGCGCACGGATCATTTGTAAATCCGTCAATTTGACGATAAGTGATTATGATCACTACAATCAACAATAATAGTAAATAATACCACTTCATCCTATTATATCTATGATTAAAAATCATTATGGATATGATCTTGTAGAACATGAGTATTCATAAGAAGAACATTTAAATCGTGAATTCGATTACGGTCTTCATATTCAGCTTTAATATGCTCGATGGTCTTAATAAGGTCGGATACACTCTTTTTGTATTCGGTCACTTTACTTTTCATTCCTTTGGCTTGGGCGAGAACCATCCAGCCTAATTTCTCAAACATGGCAGTATACCATTTGTGAACACCGTGATAGGTAGCAGCATAACGTGGGAGCTTTTTACGAGTCTGAGTCATTATACTATAACATTCGTTTTTATAAACGCTAAACAATTTTGTGAGCGCTACGTAAAAGCACATGGACGAAATTAATAAATTCCGACAAGCGTTTTTTGATAAAGTGATTGCGGATGAAGTACAAAAACAGCAAGAAGAGAAACTATTAAAGTCAAAGTGTTTTCATTTATACAACATCATAGAGGATACATATGAAAATCGAAACATCACCTATCAGTATCGAACTTGTTCCAAATGTGGTCATTCGTCCATTAAACGCAGAGAAGCATGGGAGGGATCGAAACGGTGCGTGATTCAGTGAACCATGCGTAAAGATTAAGAATGAATTTTAGTATCCGGTAAGTATAATGTTTGAGTGGTTCATTGATCTATTTACAACGATCATTACATGGGTTCTTTCGCTGTTTGGCATTGACTATGGTAAAATTGGATCAGTAGAGGGTGAGAAGCAAGTAGAGGTAGTACCAACCGTGGATCCAGTTGTTCCATTAGAGGCCAATTTGCCGTAAAACATCGTGCGTAATATATATTTTATATTGTACATAATACAAAATATATATTGATTTTTTCATAAAATATTCTTATTTTTTTGGGAGCTTTTTCTTAAAAAGCTCAAAGAATCATGGGCTTCTCGTGACCGACACGTAGACGAGTGTTCAACATGATGTCATAGCCGGCATCCTCAATGTTCTTACAGAATGCGACATCTTCTGAGCACATATCTACCATTTCTACACCATCCTTGCTACGAATACGCTGAAGTTCGCGATTGAAATAGGGGTAGGACAGATCATCCAGAACTTCCTTGCGACAGGCAAAGAAGCCCATGCCAGCGTAGGAAACCTTCATAAACTCTGGCTCGGAAATGGGTGGCAAGTTCTCTTTATTGGCCTCTTCCGCCGCCTTGCGTGCTTCAATCTCATCCGCAAACTTCTTTACTGCGGCCTCAGTATCTTTCGGCTCGAGAAATTGGAAGGTGCCATTCTTGGAAAAGTAATCTTTGTTCCAATCCTTTACTACCGCAAATTGCTTGTTATTGCTCATCATGTAATAACCAGAGACAACGGGTTGAAGCTTGGTACACTCAATCAACTCAATCAGCTGAGCAGGAGAAAAGACAACATCGGAATCAATTGATACAAACACATCATAATTCTCACCGTTAAATGGCTTCTGGTTCTTTCCACGACGAACATCTAGACCGAGTGTCTGCATACGCGCAAAAGATACGAAGGAACTCTTACCAGGGCTAACGATGATGTCATAGCGATTAGAAGAGATCAGAACGTGGAGTGCCTGGGTCCAGGACAAGAGAAACGCTTGACTAAAATGATCGCCAGGAAGTCCAATGATAACACGAGATTTCTTGGGGGATTCCTGCTGAGTTGGTTGTGAATCGGTTGGGGTAATGACTTCGTTAGACATTTCTAAGTTATTGTATCCATAGAGCTTTAGGTTAATATTTAAATTTGATTTGGTACGATCTTTGAATCTAAATCAGCACATCATGCCCTCTCGTCGTCAATCTCGTGAAAAGAAGCGTCTTCTAGAAGTGGGTAAAATCTTTATTGAAGATGTATCCATTCCTATCTCAAAACGTGTAAAGAATCTTCGAATCTTTCTCAGAACATATAACAAAGAAAAAGAAAAACTGGAAATGGAACAGTTCAAGAAAATAAATGGATTCGCAGCAGATGATGATGATGCCAAACGAGCGATAGTAGACGAGGTAGTCTATGCTATATTAGGTCGATATCCAAAAGATGACGAAGAACGAAATCATTATACCCATTCTCGAGAAAACCCTATGATGCGAATTGGATGGAAACCATTGGTATAAAAAAGGAGTCCCTATGGTGATTCTTTTTATATTTAGTAAAATTTGACTCGAAACCGTTGCTTGATAAAATCACCCACCAATGTCACGTAAACCGAAAATTGCCAAGTATTCCATGTCCCTGTTTAGCGGAGCAGGCGGTGATTCGTTAGGAATGAAGAGAGGCGGATACATTGTGCGAGCCTTTTCCGAATTCAAGAAGCCTGCGATTGCGACACACTTGGTGGCGTTTCCAAATTGTCCATTGCTTACCAATCCAGAAGATGAATCGACGGACATCACTAAAATTCCAGACGAGGTTTTCAAATCGTACTTATCCAAAGTAGATGTATTGTTCGCGGGCTTTCCCTGCCAGTCCCTATCAAACGCAGGAAAGAAGAAAATCGATGATCCTCGAAATCAAATGGTATTTGAATTTGCGCGCGCTACTCGTTTGATTCAACCAAAATACATTATGGGAGAAAATGTAGCAGGACTACTATCAAGAAAATGGATTGATCCTCATACAAAAGAAATCCGCCCCGTTATCGATATCATTCGTGACTTGTTCGCAGGAATTGGTTATCATATTACCTATAGTGTTCTTAAGGCAACGGATGCGGGAGTACCACAAGAACGCAAACGACTTATTATTGTAGGAACAAAAGCAGACAAAGGTCATCCGCATATGCCATGGGATGACTTGGTGGAACCCACCTCTGAAAAACATAGCACGATTAGGTCGTTCTTGGAGACACATTTGGAAGGAGCAGTGGAATGTCCGCCTGCGTGTCAACCTCATGAGGCATCACCCCATTATTGGATTGCTACCACGGAAATGGAAGCAAAGGGGAAACCACATCCGAATCTAGTACGACTCGCAGCTGGGATTCGTAATCGTTCGACAAAGGAGAAAGAAAAAGATGGAGACACATCCCCGCTGGTAGTAGAAGGTGGTCTAATTTCGTTTGGAGTTCGAAAGAGTAGTTATCATGGGCAGATTCTGGATCCAGACAAACCGTCTAAGACGATTATTTGTACGTATGGAGTATGCCCTCGCCTCTTTGTGGGGTTGTATAACAAGGAACAAAATAAGTATTGGGTACGTTGTCTATCCGTAAAGGAACTGGCACAAATACAAGGATTTCCAGTGGATTACCCGTGGCAAGGAAATGAAAAAGAAATCATTACGCAAATTGGAAATGCGGTCCCACCTAGACTGTGTGAAAAAGTAGTTTTGTCACTACCAAAAATCACCTACCATGCTACGCCTCAGCGTACTGATGATTTGAAGGAGGAAGAGGATGACGAAGAGGAATCAGAGGAGTAAGAAGTTGATATTTTGAACAGCCTGCCCGCCGTTTTTCCAATGAAACTTACACTCGATAGGTACGATTTTTATTTCCTCACCAGATTGAAGAGTGAGTAGGTAGCGGAACAACATTCCACCCTTTTTCTTAGGAGCCACACCAGCGGACTCTAGGCGCAGGACGCGTAAACCATCAATCCATTGTACTTGATTTTTGGCAACGCAAATCCATGCGTCTTTTGATTCAATGATTTCTCGAATGACTTCTTCGAGACCCGCATCGTTCAATCGATGGGAGGAGAGCCAACGAACTTCAAAGTCGAGCCATAAGTGTTGGAGTTCTTTTTGTAGAGATTTGTGTGTGCGAAGAGCAAGGATAAATGCCTTTGATGCCTCTTCTTGTTTTCCTACCATGTTGATAGTAGACATTGCCTTTTGGTATCCTTCAACTGTCATTCCAGTTGCTTCAGGAATCTTGGAGGAGAAGGGAAGAACAACTTCGTGAAACCAGGCATGAATCATGGGTTCACCGCATTCTCCAAGAAATCGTCGACCGACAGAGGAAGTGAGTTGTCCTTGTAGGAATTGGACGGTATCAACCCATGGTGTCCATCGAAGGACATCCAACGAAGACGCATTGTGTTTTGTGACTTTGAGTTCGGTATGAATGTTCTTGGTTTCAGTTTGAATATCGAGATCGTAATGGGCATTGAGACCGCCTGCGCGAACTGCTTGACGGAATCCAACGCATTTGTTCAAGACGGAGGTACGAAAGTTTCTTAACACAGATGAAGTACAAGGAAATACAGAGAGCGCACTATCTTGCACTTCTTGATTCAGGAGTTGACACATCATGTCTTCGCGACTATTGCATGTAGCAGTGGCAGTATGACGTTCATCTTGAATAGGTAGCTTCGCTTCAACCATAGGTAGCGATGCTTGAACCGCAGGTGGATTCGTCTGAACACCGCGATAAATGCGCGGACCTTTACGTTTGACGGTAGTAATAATTGCTTCTTGGATGGACATAGTTTGTATACTTGAGTTGTCTTTATAACGGATTGACCACCCATTTCAATTTTAAAAAAAACCAATATTTTATTTATATTTACTCGCGTTGTTCGCACATCAAGAACATTTTCTCCAACATTTTACGCTTTTCAACGGCTTTGGCGTCGACCATAGTATCGATATTGATGGTGGCTTCGTTTTCTGCAGCAAGGCATAAGTGATATACTTTGACAACTTCTGTTTGGCCCATTCGAACGGCGCGTGCGATGGCTTGGTCCATCAAGGCGGCAGTCCACCACGGACTCACAAAGATGATGCGGTCATATTCTTGAAGATTAAGACCGACCCCACCCGCATGAAGTTGTAATAACATGACGGTGGTTTCGGTTGTTTTCTTGGATTTGGCGAGGACAGCAGTACGCTCGGCTTGATTCATTCCGCCGTGATACATAAGGATATTTTCTTCTTTTACTTGCCCAATAAGAGCATCACGCATCAATGCCATTTCATCGATGAACTGGCAGAAGATGATGTATTTGTGAACTTTTTCGTTGGTATCGGTTGAGATAATTTTTCTTACACGTTCGACTTTGGTACAAGGGAGAGACCAATTTTTGCGGTTATAGGTAATGTCTTCACGTCGTTTGGCATTAATATAGACTTGAGGATGAACGGAAATCTGTCGTAGACGCAATAACAGTTTGAAGAGTTCCGCAGAGGACAATAAATCATTCGAATACTTTGCCATCATTTCTTCGGTAGCTCCTTGAACTCCGTAGTAGAAGTCTTCTTCGTCTTCGGTAGTAAAGGATAATACATCATTGTAGATTTCAGGGACAGGAGGGGCACCTTTGATGATAGCACGAAGGGAATTAAGAGAGCGGTGGAGAAGAATTTGAGGGAGAATGGTATTCAATCGTGAATCCCAAGACCATAAAGGAGAGCATGGAACGCCTACAAACATCAAGAGGCTGACAACGTCTTTCAAGGAGTTCACCAGCGGAGTTCCTGTGACAACCCACCGAATGGGGGCGATAATTTTGCGGGCATAGACCGCGACTTGACCGTCACCGTTGCGAATCTTGTGGGCTTCGTCAAGAACGACACGGTCCCATGACCGACTAAATAATGAGAAGTTGTGATACAATTTCTCATAATTACTGATATAGACGGTGGGACGGCACTTCATGAAATGACGAGGGATAGCAGAAGCAGTGCCTTCCCGTTTTGCCCAGGCACCTTTGACAACTTCGTAAACAATCATGCCTGTACGCTGACATACCTCTGCCCAGGTTTCGATCATCGCTAGGGGCGCAATCAAGAGAGTCTGCTTCTTTACGTGATTGGCCATGGTGGCGGTAATTTGAATGGTTTTTCCCAGACCCATATCATCGCATTGGAATCCTCCACGCACAATGACAACGTCTTTGCCATCGCGTGTGGAGACTTCGGTTCCGTTTTGTTCTTTGTCAAGCATCCAGCGAATGCCCTTTTCCTGATGCTCAAAATACGAGAACCCATTCCACAGAGGGATAAGCGTATTGGAAATCGTGGAAGACATGGAAGCAGACAGAGAACAGATTGACCAGAAAAAAGACCGCCGTCTAGCTTCAATTTTTTTACTACATTCTGGGATAATTAGCCATCCATCCAGTACATACTATATAAGTCAATAGGGATATCAGGTACAGGCCGACTGGGTGGACGAGCATTGTCTACCGCCTGTTTGGAAGGAGGAGCACAGATAAGGTCGCAGTCACGGTTACGCCATTGTTCTACTGTATAGAAGTGGCACTCGTATATGGATTTCGTGGTATTTTCAAATGGAATCGTATAGGCGGGTACAAGTTCGACAATAGAATAATCGGACCAATTGATGTACACTGTGGCAGCGTGCATAATGGTCTGTTTGTGAGGTGTTTCGTAGAGTTCTTGGAGATAATGGTGATGACACATGTGGCTCTTGAGGTAGTCGTATAGTTGTGTGCGATGAAAGGCTTGGAATTGTTCGCCAACTCGTACAAGAATATGCCAGCTGGATTCGAGAAACTTGAGACAATCAACCTCTTCGTATTCGAATAAATCAAATGCGGTTAGTCCCGCAAAACAGGAAAGGTCGGTTCGCATATCTCGTTGTCCAATCGCGGGACAAGGTGTTTCCAAGAGACGAAATCCGCGAGATTTGTATTTTTCAATACGTGCCGTTTCCCGTTCTGTAATTTCATTGGAGAGTTGATAGTACATTTCTTTTCGAAGTGTCTCTTCAGGGCACATGGTCTCAAATAGGTTGTCACGAGCGTTCCACCATGTCACACAGGCTGACAAGTCGAAATAGTGGTAGATGTATTGACAAATGTCTCTTTCCTTCATCAGAATAACCTGAATTTCTTTGCCTTCACGGTTGACAAAGGAGAAGATTTGGGTGATTAAATTGAGCTTTTCGTAGGATTCTTCTTTCGGTTCAAACTTGGAAGTAACATTGAATCCATTTTGAATAAGGAAGTTAGTAAAGAGATAGACATTTCCATGCTGGACATAGGCACCTCGAGCAGCGACAAGTTGTTGTGTGTCTTCTACCCAGATATCCATGTCACCAGGTTCAAATCCAGGATCTATACCATGTTGTTTCAAGTAAAGTGCTAACGCGGCACTGCCTGCTACCATAGAGTTGGTGGTCTGTAGGAGTTCTTGAAAGGGAGCAAAGGGTAGACCATAGGATGTAATAAAAGCTTCCATTGTATCTAGGCTAACATTAAAAAGAACCGCCGTCTTTTTCAATTTTTTAGTTGTTTTTTAAAGTGTATGTGATTTTTTTAGAAGAAGGGAAAGTGAGTGGCTTCGCCACGAACGAGGGATGCGCCTGCGGAAGTCGGATGGCCACGGAAGATGGTGCCATCGGTGAGATTGAGGTGATGGGGAACAGAACTGCGAGCGGAGTAGACCACCATTTGCTTCATGACACCGTTCTTCTTTGCGGTGTAGAATGTTTTGTTACGATAGTTGATGAAGACGGCAATCTCGGGATGTTTGGTGAACACCAAGTGAGATGCTTCCGTGGTGTCTAGAACAACATCGGTGGTATCCATCAAGAACAATTTCTGGCCGAGCCAGGTAGTGGGCAATTGCCACTTGGCGACATGTTCTTTCTCGATATGAATGGTCTTGCCTTTTGACTCGATGGTTCGCATCAGCTGAGCGTCTTTGATTTGGAGACGACGCTCACCTTGGTCAAGGTACCACTTATACGAGTCAGGGTAGTTGAACATGTTGAGGATGAAATGGTAGGTCTGTTCAATTGCATCTTGAATCATATGCTGAACGGGCAAACGAGCAATGTCGTGGAGAAACTCACGAAGACAACGGTCCTCGTAGGTCACGTCCACCCAACGGTCGACACGGTCGATGGAATGGAGCCACTCAGGCACTACCTGGTCAGGGTAGAAGTGACGGAACGTTTGAAGGGCCGCACAACAGTCGGTGTGAATCGGGCATGAACCAGCAGGCCACTGCTCGACAGCGGTGGCATGATGGTCAATACATTGGATAGTACGAGCTCCAGCCTCATACCACTCCTCACGAACATGAGCGGGAACGGAGACATCAAGGAGCCAAACATCCGTGCCCTCCATCGTCTCAGAGGAAGGCCAGGTGTTCGGTTGCGACGGGGCAATCGGAAACATTTGGACATTGGTACTCTGGAGGCTGGCATACGCAAAGTAAGCCGAGAACCAACCATCAATACAGTTGCCATGGAAGAGAATAGTAGTGTTGAAACGAGCGGACATCTTGGAAGTAATGAAATGGAATAGAGCGGGTTGATTTTCTTGATAACCCGTCATTGCTTCAATTTTTTTATAAAAACAGACGCGTTATCTAGCAAAGAAAAAGAGGCGTACCTTACCTCTTCTATACCTGTTACATCTTATGCGACCTGGACGGATGGATAAATGCTTGATGTGAGTTTTTCCCATTGAATGGGAGAACCGATAGGAGTTGGAACGAGACGGAGCGATGCGATACATTCATCAAAGATGAGTTCAGGGCGAGGGACAACATCACTAACATTTACTTGAAGATTGTTTTCTACAAGATATTGAAGGACGATATCTCGAATGGATTCTCCTTCATGATAGTGGATACTGAATTTAATCCACTCTTGTGGGTGAGTAATACGCAAGAGAGCGTACGTTTGTAGCTGATTGCTACTATTGGGGTTAATAACGGTAAGATTGGTATAAAGCTCGAAGAGTGTCCCTGGGTGGGCGGAGGCACGAACGGATTGATGAAGGTCCCAGTGTTTTGTGCTGAACGATTTTGGTAGAAGAACGAGACCCGCCAGAGGCGGTGGCGGAACATCCAAATCCCAATTGGAAACCAATTCTCGTTCGTGCTGGTTTAAAGAAGGTGAAATGAGAGTAATTTCATGGAAGTAACCTTGTTGATCGGGTGACATCATATCTTGTTGTATGACGATAAGCGCGTGGTGATATTCGACGGAATGGTCCATGCGTTCAATTTTTTTTATACATGTTGAAAAAAGGTCGCCCCTTTTTTCTTTTTCTTCGTTTTTCTTGTATTACCAACCATTATCTCCTGATAGACACTCGTCACAATTACATACATCCTGAGGAGGAGCAACAATGGAGGTTACGCTAATGATAGAATAGCGGTCTTGTGCGTTACACCAGTAGTGATGGTCGGAACGATGTGACCATGTAAGTTTTGTAGGAATCATGTCCTTCAAAGGAGTTTCTCCATCCAGACGATGGAAGTACATAATAAGGACAATTTCTGTTTCGTACATGTCCTCAGCATCGGAACAGTATCCTGAATGGTCTTCTTGCGTAATTTTGACAAAGACTCGATCGTAGGTTTGACCAGGAATGGTTTGGGGGGTATAGCGTTTGGCGGCCCATCCTGTCGGATTGGTGAAGTGAACGTCGTAATCTTGGATGTAGAACTCAATGGCGTTGGTAGAAGAGCGACTCTTCAACATGGCCTCCATGGATTTCTTGGATTCGGCTTGGATACGTTTCTGGGATTTGATGGAGGGAACATTGGAGTACATGGCACCGTATTTGGAGGCAATGCGAGCAGAACGACGAAGAGACATGGCTGATTGATTTTAGTGTACATCACTCTGTTCAATTTTTTATATCAAGAAAAAAGGCGTACCTGCCTATTTTTCTTTGTGATTGAGGGATTAATCAGAGTAGAAGTTTTGCTTGATGATGAGACCAACAGAAGAAGCAGCGATGACCAAAGAGCGAGGGAGGCGTTCGAACTCGGAGAAGACAAGAATGTCACGTTCTAACTCCTCTCCCACTAAGGTCATCAAGTGAATGATGGAAGGAACAGAATTGATGGCGACTTGAGAACCTTGAAGAATTTTTCGTTTCATTTTGTATTCGATAGCATCTTCGATGGACCATTTTGCGCACATCAGGTTGACGATGGCATCGGCAGCGTATACGTCCTTGTCACCGCGGTCCTTGATAACTTGGATGAGACGACGAATAGAAGATATCGTATTGGAAGCAACAGTATCCATCTCGGTGAAACTGATATTTGAAGAAAGCTTGGAAGAGCGCTTGGTAGCGTTCATGGCGGCAATGCGAGCGGAACGACGAAGGGAAGTCATGGATAGTAAGGTTGATTTTTATCAAGACTGGGAATCGTTTCAATTTTTTTATTGAAGTATGAAAAAAGGGGTTTCCTTTTTTATTTTTGTATTTTTATTTTTGTATTTTTATTTTTGTATTTTTTCTTTTGTATTTTTATTTTTGTATTTTTTCTTTTGTATTTTTCTTTTATTTTTACCAGCCGGCAGAGATGGAACCAGAAAGGCTATTCCAGGAGGAAGCACGGTATTCCTGAAGAGCAGGGCATTTCTCGAGCTCATCATAGTACTCCTTGGAGCCTAGAGGATAGAGAGCTTCAGCGGCCTCGCGAGCAGCAACGAATTCGGGTTTGTTCCAACCGTGACGATCGGCGACAGGGGCAGTTGGAACAACTTTAGGGGCCAACTTGATGGGAGTTACGTTGGCAGGACGAGGTGTACGAGTGGTTACCTTCTTGGGAGCAGAAGGAGTCTCGGGTTTGGAACGAGACTTGACAGGGGTCGAAGGAGCATTCATGGCTGCAATACGAGCAGAACGACGAGGAGCGGACATGCTTGGGTTGCCTACTAAGTTTCTACTACTTTTCGGCTGACTTATCTTTGGCCATCGGATGCTTTCAATTTTTTTCTATTTTTTATAATTTTATTGTTTTCCTTCTATGAAAAAGACTCGTCGCTTTTTCATCTATGAAAGTATCTTATTTAGAAGGACGGTTCTTTTCACAGGTTCTTGAGCTATGACCTTTCTGACCACATATCCAGCAAGATAGGTGTTCGGACGACAGGGCTTTTCCGTCGGCCCACGGCTCGCCACGTGAACAAGGACAAGAAGAAGCCTCGATAAGGCACTGGCAATGAGAACAGAGTGTTCCATCAATACGAGGTGGTTGTACTTCACACCAAGGATGATGGATAATCTTGGAGTTGGAAATGGGGCAATCGCAGACAATCGTGGCAGACATGGATAATGTAAGTGTTGATTGATACATTGAATGAATCTCCTTTCAATTTTTTTATAGAGTATGTTGTGATACAGAAGAAAAAGGCGTACCTTTTTTCTTTTTTGAACTTTTATAATTTTTCTTCTTGTATTTTCTTATGTTTCGTCATTTAATAGTTGTCGAACAGGTCACGCTTATGGATCACTACGTTGAAGAGGAAGTAGTGGTCGTCATCGTTGAAACCCAAATCAACGCGCGAGCCGTCCGCACGTTTGAACATAGGATGGTCAGGGAAGTTGTCTCCAATCATCAGCTTGACACGGACCCAATCTTCTGAGACTTCTTGTTTGTTGTACAACCATTCTCCTCCACCAAGGTATCCTCGTTTCAACTCAGACATATGAACTTCGCTTCCGCATTCAATGGTAGTCGGCTCACCCTTCTCGTTCTTATCAAGGATGCTTACGTAGTGGCAGGCGGTGTACCAGTCCGTTAGACAGCGTTCCACACGAAGTTGGCGACGGCGAGCCAA
>Ga0164296_1001546_pt1 | contig 24200 bp, 17 predicted proteins | sample GEODES057metaG_FD_113533 | JGI IMG/M metagenome (GOLD analysis project Ga0164296, IMG submission 113533) | Dystrophic lake water microbial communities from Trout Bog Lake, Wisconsin, USA - GEODES057 metaG | ecosystem: Environmental > Aquatic > Freshwater > Lake | place: USA: Trout Bog Lake...
ATTGTGTGGCCCCGCCCGTGAGCGCCACCTTTAAAGTGTTGCTGCCCACCTATATTGCCACTTGCATGGGACGCTCCCTCCCTCCTCAGTAGCTGCACGCGGCCCATGGGTGACGGGCTGCGCCCGCGCATGGACGGCGTTGGACTGGCATGCGGGTGTGAGGTAGTCTCCTCATGGCTTGGCCCACCAAGCAGTGCAAGAGCGGCAGCGGCAGCCAACCGGGCGGGGGCGGGTGTCTGGCGTGGGGGCGGCGACATCAACCCATTAGCGGCGGCGGCACCACCAGCAGCAGCAGCAGCACTTGAGGTTGGCACCAGGTGCTTCGCAAGAGCACCGCTGAGCAGCGCTGCTCCGCCCTGGGCGGCCCCACTGGCCGTCGCGGGCGCCAGCGGGCGGAGCACCATCGGCGCGCTGCCCGGCTCCTTGGTGACTCGGATGAGGGTGTTGAGGGCGGTCACCCACTCGCGACCACTCCGGCCATTGCCCCCAGGAGGTAGCTCCAGATGCAGTGCTCCAGGGAAAGGCTTCACGCTGCCAGCGTCCATGGCATCCTTGGACGTCGATTTGATGACCACGCTCAGTGCGGAGCGCTCATCACGAGGCAGTGCGCCAGGCTTGCTGCTCAGGCGCCAGCCTCCGACAGGTGTTCCATTGCCACCGCCTCCACCACCCGCCGGCGGGCTCTGCAACATGGCGTCGAACAGAGCCGTGCCCAGCTCGCAGCGGTCCAATAGCGCGACAGGCACGAAGTGGCTTTTCTCCACCGTTGGATCGAACTTCTTGTCAGGAGTGGCGCACCAGCAAAGGCACTTGCGGGTGGCGTGCAGCCACAGGAAGCGTTGTTTCACCCCTTTCGCTGTGTGCATCACGAACCGGGCGCCTTCAACCAAGGCGCGCATGTCTTCTGCATAGCGCAGCTGCTCAGCCGCATGCGCGGCAGCTTCCAGTTCCCGGAGCCGGTTCTGCGCCTGGAGCCGAGCCTCACGCTCGTCCGCAATACGGTGTTGCAGGTCTTGAATCAACTGCTGCGTCGTATGTCCCTGACCGCCGTGGTGATGGCCATGTTGCGCGCCGTCCGACGGGAACGGTGCGGTCAACTCCTCTGTGAAGTCAAGTCGCCCGTCAGCAGAGCTACCTGCGCTGACGCTACGCCGGTGGCCGTGAGTCTCATGTGCGTGCAGCGCATGCGTGCGATGCCGTCCCGGTGGGGGAAGGCCGATGTCATCCCAGGAGGTGCTGCGTGAATGATGCCCAACCATTGTCGTGCCCAAGAAACTGTCCAATGATCCCGTCGGTGCATTGCCATGCGAAGCACTACCAGCAGGAACAAAGGCGCTAGCCTCAGTGTCAGAGCGTGTAGACTCCACCGCGTTGGTGTTCGCTGCCGCCGCTGATGCAGCTGATGCGTTGTGGCTATTCGCTGCGGCCACGATGGCGGTGGCGGCGCGGGCAGCCTGTGCGATGGCTGTTGCTGCTGATCCGCCGTGCGCTAACGTTGTCAGAATTTCGGTGACAGCCTGCTTCGCTTGACGAGTAACTCCAGCGCGCGCAACGCCAGGCCGCGGCGGCATCTGGTGACGCCGACTGCCAGGTGCATGCGATGAGGAGTAGGAATCCACCCGGGTGTGGAGATGTTGCACACCACCACGCATGGAATGCGTCGGACTTGCCGGACGCTCTGTACCTGCGTACATGCTGCCCTCCTCCTCACCAACATCCTCTTCGTCGGAATGAGAGCCGGCGTGATGGACGCTGCCGTCGTGCACGGCTGCCCGCTTCGTGCCCTCACTCAGTCGCTCAGCAACAGGATCAACGGTGGTCTCACCAGGCGGCGCAGGCGCAGCTGCGGCCTCGGGTCGTGGCAGCGCGGTCAGCGGATGCTGTGGTATCGACGTATCATGGGCGCGCAGCTTGTCTCGCCCAGTTGCGATTTCAGCCGCCAAGGAGAGCGCGTGGTGCTCATTCCCGGGCTGGAGAATCCCAATCTGGAGCGTCACAGTGGAGCTGCCGTGCGATTGCGGCGTGGAACTGCTCGAATGGACGCGCAGCGTGTGCGTGTGGAGAGGCTCACCAACTGCAATGACGGTCTCACGCCCACAGAAAGGGATGTGTAAGTCGCCTAGGACTGCTGGCTCTCCAGGCTCCGCCCAGTCGATGATGCGAGCGTGCAACACATGCGTCTCTGAGTCATCCCCGCCAGGCACAGGGAATGTAAGCAATGCGCCCCAGTGCGGTTCTGTAGTGCCCGGTGCCACATGAGTGCGCCGCACAGTGCCCGCATAGCGGCATTCCACATACGCACTCGGCAGCACGCTGGTACTGCGTGCCTCCATGTGGCTTGCGCCGATGATAGCGACACACAGCGTGCCTCCCGGGCCAGCTTGTTTGCCCAGCGTGCGCTTTGCAAACATGCGACACGCGTTCAACCGCGCCCGCTTCGGCTCCACGAAATGGGTTGCTAGCACTCGTCCCAGGGCGCGTGTTGCCCAGGCCTCCACACCCGGCACATCTGTCAGCGGCAAGCCAAGTGCAGAGACATGAACCTCCAAACTAGGTGGCTCCACGAACGACGTCTCTATCCGCGCCACGCCAGGTGCCTCATCGCACAGCGCGAAGCCAATCAGCAGGCGGCCGTGGAGCGAGAGGTCGCTGAGTGCGATTGGGCAGCGGAGGGAGGGCAGGAGTGGTACGGGGCGGACAACCGTCTCTATGAGCGCTTGGAAGCCGCTTGTGTCGAAGTCCATGTCGCATTCGAGCTGCAGGTACTGCTCCACTGGGTCGTACCGGCTGCATCGCAGGTAAAATGCAGGCGGCGCGGGCCTGGGCAGAGGTCGAAGAGGGAGAGTGTCAGCGGAGCGTCTTTTGACGAGAGACGCCGGTGTGGCGTGCGCACCCGAGTGTGAACTCATGCACGTATGCAGACTCCAAGAACTTGACCCGACGGCGCTGCATGCTCTGCGGTATGACGCGCCGTGAGTCAGTCAAAGTCTGCCTGCGACAGCGGTGTGTGACACACAGCTTCTCTCACACCTTGTCCAGCGCCTCCTGCAACCTCTCGGCTGAAATGTTGGAGACGAGCACCTCCAGTGCGGCTGGCCAGGCAGCCTGCAGCAGCGTGTTGAGCCACTGGAGGCCGGACACTTCAGCACTGTGTGCAAAGCACAAGGCGCTGTCAGTGGGCACCACTCCTGCGCCACAGCTATGCAACGCCCTCTTCTATGCCACGTGCAGACAGAGGCAGAGGCAGTGTGGGAAGGGCACGCACGTGGTGTACCGCTGCTCCGCCTGCTTCTGTAACTGAGCTCGAGCCTGTCACCGTGGTCCGGCAAGGAGGAGTGGAGTGGAAGACCAGCAGACCACGCGTCAGAAGATGGTGGCGACGCGACACGCGTGAGCCGTGGCTCAGTCGTGGAACAGGTACACCGGTGAGGCGACGCACCAGCGCTTTCCGTAGGCGACGGTTGGCGACGTTGCTTGTCCACTGAGGGCAGTGCGGGCAGGAGCCCCGGAGGGAGTGAGTGGTAGGCCCCACGTTGTGCGTGGGATGCACACACATTCTCGGGCAAGGCGCTATAGCGTTATGCACGACTGCCGTGCGTGTTGCCGTGCCTTCCAAGTGATGTAGACGACAAACAGGCTGAAGAGGAGCGTCTGAACGCCCGCCTGCGGAATCGCGGCGGGCCATGACCCCAGCCGGCCCCCACCCACATCCGATGGGCTCCCCGCCGCCGACGCTATGAGCGGAGGCCGCATGGGATGGCATCGGCTGGTAAGCTACTCTCTTGGCATCCCGTCGACGGGCGCGTGTCAGCCAGGTGTGTCACTCACGGACGCTTGTATTGACGGACTCCCCCGCGACGTGCGCTGCGTGTGCCAGGGGCCCCTCCTTCGCTGCCAAGCGTGGTCGCTACGCACCCTTTGGGTTCTGCGTGCCTCTGTGGGCCGGCTTCGGGCGAGGCGAGGCGCTTGCGAGCTTGGCAGCGCGGTCCGCGCCGTTGCGCCGACGCGCAAGCAGCGTGCAGCCGTGTAGCGTGCGCACAGAGCCCATTGATCTAGCGTCTCACACCCTAGGGTTCTTCCCCCCAGTGCCCGGCAGCCATGAAGCTGCTGTCGGCGACACGCACGCTGGACATCCCTGCTGGCGTGACAGTAGAGATCAAGGGCCGCCGCGTGCGCGTGAAGGGCCCCCGCGGGACGCTGGTGAAGGACTTCAAGCACCTCGACGTGGACGCCTACCTGACCAAGACAGAGGACGGCAAGACGCAGCTGAAGGTGGACGTCTGGTTCGGCAACCGCGCAACCCTGGCCTCCATCCGCACACTGTGCTCACACGTGCAGAACCTGATCAGTGCGTGCCACTGCTGCTTGTGCAAGGAGCGTTCTCCGCAGCCGCCCTGACGCCCTGTGGCCCCTCCTCTCCGCGCTTATTTCTCCCTCTCCAGCTGGCGTGACCAAGGGCTTCCGCTACAAGGTCCGCCTTGTGTACGCCCACTTCCCGGTGAACGTGAACATCGAGCAGGGCGACAAGGTTGTTGAGATCCGCAACTTCCTGGGCGAGAAGCGCGTGCGCCGAGTGGCCATGCTTGAGGGTGTCAAGGTTACTCGCAGCGCCGCCATCAAGGACGAGCTCGTCATTGAGGGCAACGACCTGGAGCTGGTGTCCCGCTCGGCCGCCCTCTGCTCACAAGCCTGCCTGGTCAAGAACAAGGACATCCGCAAGTTCCTTGACGGCTGCTACACGTCTGGAAAGGAGACGATCGTGCCGGCGGACGCATGAGCTGCCACATAGCGTGCAGTGCCAATCACACAACACTTATTGCTCTCTTCGTCCCATCATTGAAGCAGCGACAGGTCGATGAAGCTTAGGCAGTGATCGAACAGGCCCAGCTGGCTTACACCTTGCGCCGCCTTGCCAGCAGCAGCCTTGGCACCGGCATCCTCGTCTGGGGTGCTGCTGTCCAGGAGCGCAAGGACCCACTTGTGCGGCTCCTCTGCTGCGCTGGTGAGGCCCTTGATGAGCCACTCCTCTGGATAATCGAGGGCTGCTGCTTGGGCAATCAGCAGATCATCCAAGTGAACCACGAATGCGCGTTGACTCTCTGCATGACCAGGAGGCAGGCTTTTCATACTCTCCAGATGCAATGGAGCCCCAGAGTCAGTTTTCCACAGATCAGCGTGCACCAGGAAGTTGTCGTACACCCTTGGCTCGGTGCCTTTGGCCACTGACAGCAGGTTCGTGCGCAGAAAGTTTGCAGCATGAAAACCGCTTTTGCTGAGCTCCTCAAATGCGGACTTGCCCTCTGCTGTCTGCGGGCTCGGCTTCAATTCTGGCGTGGGCGCTAGATTGAAATCGCCGGCAAAAATGCTGCGCATCTTTTCAGCAGGCGACAAATTGCGCGCAAGCAGTCCTAGATGGCGAACGTCCTCTTGCGCGCTCTTCATCACGGGTGCAAAATGCAGGCTAGACACAGGTACAGTAAAAGCGTTAGAATATGCAAGCATGCCATGCCGCGCAGCGCGCGCACCCGTACAGCCGAAGCAGTGTGCTGCCGGTTTTGTTGTCAGCATTGCCAGCGGGCACCCCAGTGGGCCAGAGCCGCAGCTCAAGATACGTCGGCATGCGTGTCGATGGCACCTGCGATTAAAGCAGGTGTGAGCGAATGATTGCAAAGCGTGTTGCGGTAGCAAAATAAAGGGCACGCACCCAATCCGAAACGCACACCGGTTCGCCCTCGGCAGACGCATTGCTTGTGTTGTAGAGCCAGACCACGCGCTCCTCGAATCGCGCTCCCTCCTGTGAGATGGGCCCCGACACTTTGAACGCCCACTTCTGGCCTGGGGGTAGAAGTTCTTGCAACACTTGCTCTGAGCTGGCGGGCATCTCACTGAGCACCATGATCTCCAATTTCCAATAAACCATCAGAACCAGTAGGTACAGGATCTTCTGTGGAAGAAGAGCAGCGCCGCCTCCAATACCGTAAACAGAGCCCATATTTTCATGGCCCACGCGGATGAAGCCGGCTCGTTTGGTGGGCCGCGCGATTTCGTACGAAACCGTGGGCACACTGCGACTCAGCGTGGTGGCGCCTTTCTTAAGTGTGTCCATGAGCGCAGCAACCACAGCCTTGGCATGGTCACGCGCTGCCACTTGGCTCGCTGCATCGCGAAACTTGAGCGCTTCTTGAAAGACAAGCGACTGCTTCACCTCTTCCAGCGCAGCTTGGAGATCCTGCTCTGCTTTCTGGCTATCTGATTCCAGCTTTGCGTTGCGTTCCCGCCAGTGCGCTTTGCGATAGAACTCCTCACCGCTTTCTCCCGGCGGAGGCCTTGAGCTGCCAGCCTGCGGCATCACAGGCACTCCTGCGGGCCGCTGCAGGTCTTTGCGGCCATGTGACATTTGGAATTCGTAGTAGGCAGGAGCGAGCCGAAACTTCCGCTTGTTGTTGTCCTTCGTTTCCTTCAAGTTGGTGCACATCAACATATCAAGTTTGATAAGCTGCTCACACACCTGCCGTGGGAGGAGGATAGCGATCAATTGAGGGGCTTTGCAAGCGCACAGTTGTGAGGCGTACCGGTCGGAATTGATTCAGTGGCAGCGCTTTGCCTCCAACGAAGTACTTTCTGTGCACAGCCTGAAGAGTTGTTTGCAGCTCGCCATCAGGCACCGTCTCTGCAGATTTCTCCAGCACCTCAAGCACATGAGTGAATATCGCCTCATTGAAGATTGAAGACTTCTTCAGCTCGTCTGGGCACACAGGTCGCAACAAGTGCGATGAACCAACTGCCTCTGCGCTGCCGACTGCACCTTCTATGGCTGCTGGAGTATGCGCCGCAGGCACAGACGGGCCTCCCCCAGCAGCAGCCTCATCAATCAGCATTGGCTCATCCTCTGCGTCGGGCAGCCCTTCCTGCTTCTGCTTCTTCGCTGTTGGCTGCTCACCATCCTCGTCATCGATGATGATAACATCATCGTCATCGCCATCAGGGTCGCCTCCTCCTGAAGGGACCTTCACAGCCTTTTTGTCAACCGCTGGCGGCGGCGCGCCAGCGCCACCTTCCGTACTCTTCTTTCGCTTCGCGAGGACTGTGTTCTGGCGCTGCCTCAGCTGCTGCCACTCGACTTGGAACGGCGTCGGCCAGTGTGCTATCTCGTCTGCCATTTCCTCAAAGTACTGCTGCTGCTTCTTTCCAGACGCTTTCGACCAGTGATTCTTGTCCACATGGTCTGCAACCGGCTTCGGCAACCGGGCTGGGGTGCAAGCAAAGACGCAGACGCAGATAGGTGGCAGAACACATCCTCAGAGGTCAGAGAGACGTAACAAGTGGGCCCTGCGCAGAGACGCACGTCGTTGTTTAACCGCATCGTTCGGGGCGGGGCCAGATGCGGCACCACCCGCGCCCTCCTCGCCGCCGGCAGCACCGTTGCCGGTGTCACCCTCCATGCAGGCTCGCGTGGGCTGCTCACCGTGAAGCCGCAAGTCACCCGAAGCTACGCACAGCGCCGCACCCGCTGCTTAATGCACTGACGACTTTGCGCTGGCTCCGCCTTTCACAGCTCGAAAATGGCACTGGCAAGCGTGACTTCCCTTTGCCCTCATTGCCACGCTGGCCATTCCAATCTCACTTCGCCATTCCACTCCCATGTTGTAACATAAAGCTCTCCGATGATGATGTTGCTAAGCGGATGGCTGCCGCTTTGAGGCCCTGAAAGCAAGGGCACATGTCAGGCATCGCGCCTGTAGCCCGTTGCGCGCTGTATGACGCCGCGTCCGAGGTTGTCGTCCTTCTGGCGCAGCAAGCTGCGCGCTCCTCAGCCCCGGGAGCAGCAGCAGCGCCGACTACTGCCCACCCAGATCTCACTACTTCGCCCACCCTCCTCGCACGGGTGCGCACACGCGCCCCATCTGAACTGCGCCGCTTGCCTGTACTCTCTTGCACCACCTCGAGAGAGACACTGAACTGCTGCTCATGCACTCCACCTCTCTGTTCCGCACACAGGTCGCAGCACTCTCTGCAGTTGAGGTGGGTACAGAACTGACCCGGCTGCGTCGCGTCCTCGTCTGTCTCTGCGCCTCGGAGACTGTGCCATGGGGCGACCTTGCAGGTGCGTATCTCCGCCGACCGTGTCGTGCTCGCAGGAAGGCTCAGTCCTCTCCTCTCCTCCACAGACGCCTTGCTCGTCGTCGTTTCCGCCTTCCCTGACCGAGGCAGACGAGACCCGGCTGCTCTGTATGCGCTGGAAGTGCTCCTTGACGCAGCGCTGGAACTCGAGACGAGACTAATCACTGAAGACGCTCTCCCAGATGCCCCTGCAGCTGCGAAGCGCGCCTGCCCCAGAGTTACACACGTGAACTTCCTTTTCGACGCCGTACGTGATGGAGGACAGCGTGGTGAGCGCGCAGCTGCATGCTGTGCTGTCCTGACCCGCATCTGCCACGACGCCCTCTGTGTCTGTGTCGAGGTCGCATTGCCGAGACTCGCAGCTGCTGCGGGATCCTCGAGTGAGGCTCAGGGCTGGGAGGCTGCAGCCCCGATAGTGCGATGCGCTGCTGGATGGAGGTGGTGTCTGAGAGACAGCCACCCAGGCGCATGTGCAGCCACCAGTCAATTCCTGTCTGCCGTTGCCACGCGCACGCTGCCGAGCTTGCATCACGGCGCCGCGCAGCGTCCTGCTGCCTCATGCATGACTGCACTAGCGCTGGGCGTGCGAGCGGCGGCGTTGGAGGCGCCGACTGCCTGGTATAGCACCCAGACCTCGGCGACTTGTGAGGCTACCGCTCGCGCGTGCAATGACGTCTACACGTGCCTGAAAACATGGTCCAAGAAACCGCACGGCAAGGCGGCATGCTTAGCTGCCATGGGCGCCTTCATGGCGGCAGCTCCACCACTTCTGTTCACATCCCCAAGGCGCCACAAGCTAGTGCAGGCTCTATGCCAAGACATGGCCAGCAAAGATGATGAGAGCCGCCTTGCAGCGATGGGCCTGGCTGCTGACCTGCTTCGTGCTGTCCCTCATGCAGCAGTCTCCAGGCCAGGGGCAAATGCCTCGGAATGGAGCGAAGACGTTTCCGCGCTCATTACAGCAGCTTGCGGCTTCACCGGCACCGCGAAACGCTCCCTAGTACCAACAGCCCCACATGCAGGTGCTGGAGCAACAGCCGCATTGCCACACCGCTTGCAACGCCAAGCTGCAGTCTCGCTCCTCTGCGCTGTTGCGCGCTTCGATGTCTCCGCCTGCTGTGACGCCATCCAACGCCTCGCGCTATCGCCCGCGCATGGACCGCGAGCAACTGGCCTCGGCGCAGCTGCTGCCGTGCTGAATGCCCCGGCAGCAGCATCAGCGGGTGGCCTCGAAGAAGCGCAGCGTGCCAAAGCAGAAAGCCTGCTCCTTGCAGCTGCTCCACTTCTTGTGCCTGCCATCAAGGCCGCACTGGCGCCACACACAGTAGTCGGCTCTCTCCCAGACGAAGCTGCGCTCGATGCCGTCGCAGCTGCCATGGGCTGCATGCCTCTCATCATCCCGCGTGGTTCATCCATGGCCGCTGCCGCTGCGGCTACTACGCCATCACCTGCAGGCGTGGCACTTGGCCAGCATGTGGATGAGACGGTTGCGTTGTTGCATGGCATCTCGTGTGGTGATCATCCAGGCATGGCATCTGCTGCGAGGTCCACGCTGCGCTGGTGCGTCACCCGGGTGCCGACGTCTACCTTGGTGACACTTCTCCGGCAGTCGGTGCGATGCTGCTCCTGCTCCGCGCACCGCGGTAATGTACCCCAGCTTTTGAGCATTCAGAATACCGCTGTCGCCGGCAGCGGCGCCGGTGCGGCTGCACTGTCCACTACAACAGCTGCATGGATGGACGCGTTGACGCTGATGCTAGCTGCCCTGGACGAGTGCGCAGCGCGCGCCTCGGGGACATCCGCATGGTCGGGCCAGGCATCGAGTGCTGGCAGCGGCTCCGGGACACCGGCATCGCCGTCATCCCCAGCACCTAGTCCGGGCACTTTTACTCCAGCGGGCTTACCCACAGGCCCGGCATGGACACGCATCCGAATCGCATGCGAGGGTGTTGCCCTTCTTGCACTCTCACATCCAGCCCCTAGTGCGTGGCCACTCGCTCGCGCCGTCGCGATTGCGTGTGCGGTGCCAGCACTGAGAGATCTTGAAACTGGAGGCCGGTCATCGCAGTTGTTGCCGGCATCAAGGGAACGACAGACCCGCTTTTCAGCTGGCAGTGGGCCGCCTTCGCCTGGAGGCCCAGGCGCAAACGGAATTCCAAACCCGCTTGAAACCATGTCATCTCGCAGTTTCCTAGCCGACGGTCTAGATGGCGCTGCGGCGTCGCTGTTCTCGCACAACCACAGTGACAAGAACGCTGGACAGGGCTGCTCGCCGGAAGTGGGCTCGCTGCTCCGCCTCATGGTGAACAGGCCAACAGTTGCTATGACATGGGCGTGGCGGAAAGTGCACGCGTGCGAGCCGTGGAAGCGAACATCACTGCCACCCGACGCAACGACTTGGGCATGCCAGCTCTGGTTTCTCTGCGCGGCTGTGCGACCCACAGGGGAGAATAGCATCCGCAGTGGCGGCGGCGGCGGCGGTGGCAGTAGCTTCAGCATGGGGCGGTCATCTCTGGACATCGCTACGCCGGCGGGGGCGACCGCCTTCAGTCCATTGTCAGTGGGCACTGGTTCAGTCCGCGGTGCCAACGCTGCGGCCGCTGTCCAAGCAGAAATGGCTGCCACTGAAGGTACAACGTGGCTTGCGAAAGACCGCATGGCAGCTGAGCTGGTGGAGCGCCTCTTTGGCGGCCTATGGCAGACGTTAACGCAGTGCGGTGCAGAGAGTGCACCTGGGCGCAGCATTCTCGCCGCTGTGACTCACATCCAGGCGTCATGCCATGATGTGTTCCTTAAAATGGCGGCGGCCAAGCCGGCAGCGACGCGGGCGACGTATTTGTACTTGCTCGCGGCACTCTGTGGGCCGCCGACCTCTGGCGATGCGCACGTGCCTTCGCCGAGTGTTGTGTCTGCCTTGGATGCAGCTCTCGAGGACTTCCTGAAAACGGAGTCACAAGCTTGTGACTCCGCCTACGAGCAGGCCTGCGCGACCGCCATAGCTGCACGCTTGCGCACCTCAACCTCGTCTGCGCCATCCGACGCCACTGGCCTCGCATCACCGGCTCGGCGATGCACCCTTGTGACTCGCTTGCTCGCGGCACGACAGCCGTCGTGTGAGGCCCTGGCGGCGCTGCTTGGTTGTGGGCCGTTGGAGGAGCAGGAGCTGATGAGCACGGTGTTAGCTCATCTAGAGTCTGTGCTTCGCGCTCGTGGTGCGGAGGAGCCAGGCGCTGTGGATGCACTTGTGGCGCTTGTGAAACACGCCCCATGGGCGGCTGCTGGCGTTGCGGCGCTTTCTGTCAGCCCTGGAGCCGGTCAGGCGATTCAGCCTGCATGGCTGGCGCTCGTCACCGCCGTCACGAGCAGGCCCCACGCATGGGTTGCTCATGCCGTGATTATGAACAACACGACGCAAGTGGCACCATCAGGACAAGGCATCCGAGCCGCCATCTCTCCAGCCACAGGTCGAGGTGCAATTACTGCAAACGGCGGCCGAAGCGGCGCAAACACCACCGCTGTGCTTGTGCCTTCTGGCGCACTTGTAGCAGCCGCACTGGTGCATTGCGCCCGAGACGATGCCGTGTGTCGTGCGGCTGCACTGGACATGCTTCGCGCGTTGTGTTCCGCGTTCCCTCAAACGGAACCTGGCGGCACTCAATTGGTGGTACCACCGCCAGTGTCAAGCATGCCACAAGCATATGTGGAAGGTGGTGCACCTGCGCGCGTCGTGGAGGCTGTCCATCTGTGTAGATCTTTGGCTGCCGTTTATCCTCATTGGGGGCCCGCAGTCATGATGGCGTTCGTGCCTCTTGCTGCGACATGCTGTGCGCTACCGCCTGCCTCGTCGAAGAAAGCAGCTGCGCAAGGGCCGCCAGCATCGAGCGCCGCAACAGCATTCATGCCTGCCTCTGTGCTCGTGTCTCTGGCTGCGCCCTGGGCGGCGGCGCTGCCTCGCCTCCTTGCGCGACTCATCACCCCTGGTGGTGGAGGCGCAGCTGCTGCGGCTGACATGGCGGCAGCAGCAGCTGCGGCTTCAGGGTCAGGGGCAGGGGCAGCCCCGCCACCGCCGTTGCAGAAGGAGCTGACGCCCCGGACGATGCATTTAGATCGGTTCTTGGGCGACAGCTTGCAAGCAGTCGCCTCCCAAGTTCATTTCCCGCCAGCAGCATCGCTCAGCGCCGCATCGCTGGCCAAAAGCGGTGCTGCCAGGACAGGGCCGGCGTTGATGAGAGTGGACCCTGCTGCAAGCCAAGCTTCCGCGTGTGTGTGCGCCATCGCGGGTGCAGCCCTTGCGCTGAGTGACCTTGTCACTTGGCATGATGGCAGCGGCGCCGCTGAATTGAATCCTCTGTGGTCGGCCATGTTGACGGGAGCTCCTCCCGTCGTTGGCGGCGACTGCGCTGTTGCTCTCAATCGACCAGGCACAGCTTCTCAAACGTCACTACCTGCTACGACATGGCCGACACCGTGGGTTCAAGCCACACTTCGAGACTGTGATGACGCAGCATCTGCGGTAGGCACTTTTCTGCTCGACGCACACTGTGATTGCTCGGACGAAGCAGACGCTCAGTCCCGGATCGAAGCTGTTGTTCCACTCCTCGTGGACGCGCACTGCTCGGATGCACTGCTAGACATCTGGTGCATGGCTGTTCGAAGCAGAGACAGCTTCGAAGACGCGCGGCTGGATGATAATAGTGGAGACGCGGCTTCTGATCCAGCCGCACCTCGGTCGAGTACATCTCCAGTCGCTGACGATGTTGTTGCCGTCAGCCGCGCGAGACTAGACGCTCTCGAGCGCAGCGCGTTACGTTTGTGCTCTGCAGCAGCAGCTACATGTCGCGGATGTGATCGTATTGCTCCGCATGTTCCCCGTCTGCTGCATTCCAGCCTCGCACTGGCGCCACTGGTCAAGGCGTCATCATCAGAGCAGCAGCAGCCGTCACTGGCGTGGCTACTCCTCCGTGGCGCGGTCATGTCTGGCGCGGTGTCGCCCAATGCAGGCACTCAGGCTTTGCTTGCTCACCCTCAGCTGTACAGCGCGGCGAGTGCCTCACCGCTCTGGGCGACCTCACATGAGGCTGTGCCCGTGCTGCGTGCCCTTGGCGCGGCTTTAGCCACGTGGCGGCCGGGCGTGCGTGTCGCGTGGAGAAGGGAGGCATTTGCATGGCTCGATTTCGCATCGAGCGCTCTTTCATCAGCGTCCGGCGCCTTGGCAACACCGGCAGCGACGACTGCATCTGCCCAGACTCGAGGTCTGTCTTCAAATCTGCGATGCGGCCTGCTCGTATCTCTACGCGTGTGCGCAGCCCTCGCAAAGCAGCACTCCGCGCCACGAGACGTGCTGCGCTTAGCGCGCTGCGCCATGGCTGCCGGCGCATGCGGTGAGGGACATGTCGCAGGAGCAGCGTTGGATGCGTTGCCATCGGGAGTGGGCGCTCAAGGCGCAGGCAGTGCTCCTCCACCTCGCTCTGCTCTAAGCACCGGCGCCGGTGCGGATGCGCAGCATTATGCCGCCGCGACCGCACTAGCGGCATTAGCACTCCCTCCTGGACCCGCGTTACGGGCGGCCTTGCCGCTAGCGGAGAGCTTGCTCACCAGTATTGGCCGAGCTGAACTCGGGGCGGATAGTACCCCCGGCTCTAGTAGCGCCACTGCGGTCCATGCAGTCGCACGCTCAAGCGTTACAGCACCAGCGTCGCCGCTTCTACTCGCCGGATGCTCCGCGCTCAGTCGCTTCTGGTTCGCGTTGCCTGGGGTGCACACCGACACGGTTGCTGCAACGATGTTGCTGCGCGGCGCTACGCTTGACCCGGAATGCACGCCATGCGCCGTGCGTCTACTGGATGCATTGGCGGTTGCGCAAGCCGACACACTGCCGGCAGACAACTGGCTTCTCGTCCTTGCTTTGCTGTGTGCAGCCGTAGAGGCGCAAACCGATAGCGCTGGCCCAGTACCACGAGCACGACGCGCAGTTGCCTTGCTAGACAGCTGCGGATTCGCGCTAGATGAGGTCGCGGATGCTTTCCGTGCACTTCTTGCGCATGGCTCCACCACCTCCTCGCCGTGCCGTATGGCAGCTGGTCCAGCTACCGTATTCGCAGATGCGCTGTCCTCTGCTCTTGCGCTGGCTTGTCCGGCACCGCAGCTGTGGGCGTTTGCAGCACGCGCGTGTGGCCGCTTGGCGAGGTTGGGACCCACGGATTGGCGTCCAGCGGCGTTGCGTTTAGCAGCAGCGCTGTTACGTGCACGTGCGCGGTCGTGGAGTCAAGATGTGTTGACTGACCTTGCAGCTGCGTTACAACGGAAGCCGCCGCCTCAACAACAAGAGGAGTCGAGTGTGGAGCCTGCATGGCTGGGGCCAGCATGCGCTGGCGAGGAGGCTGCTCTAGCGGCGGCACTCGTCATGTGTGGCTCCTCACCTGCTGCGGGTGGCAATGCTGGCGCGGTCACATTAGCACACGGAATGGTAGCCTCTGGACTGACTTTGGATGGAGATGGCAGCAATTCAGACCACGACATGTCCTACGGCACAAATGCAGGCGAAAATGCACAGCTCAGCGGCTACGCCGCTGCGTGGCTGCGTGACTACATCACTGCCGGCCTGGCTGCACTGCCTGCTGGGCCCTCCGCCAGTGACGCTAGCGACGACAGCGCCTACTTCGTGGCGCCAGACGCAGTCAGCGACACTGGCATGGGTGTGGCCAATGTCGGTGCTGCAGCTGCAGGCATCCCGTTCTCTCTCCTCCTCGGCCAAACCTTTGGCAGCGGCAGCGGTCGAATGCGGGTGTCTGATGGCCCCGCTGGTGTGGCACCATCGCCCTTGGGGCCGCATCTGCATAGCCCGCAGCCTTCTATGGAGCGTCTAGCGCTGGATGTACGCGCCATGTTGGTATCTGCGCCGCCTGCAGGCAGCGATTGGCGGGCGTGGCATGCTTGGCAGCAGCACCACAATGCAGCCGCCGCGGCCGCTATTGCAGCAGCGGCACCCGTGTCGCAAGCTGCAGCTGCTGGCACGCCGCCTCGCGCGCAGCGACAATCGAGCGCGGATTTCGATGCGGCAGGTGGATGGCACTTGCCGCATGAGACCCTGGGTCCATCGACCAGCGGGGACCATCTCTGGTGGGGCGGTGCCGCCAGTCGACTCACGGTCAGCTCTGCAGGTGATGCGTATGAAGCGCTTCCCAGGTCGGTGAGTCACGCGAGCAGCGCGGCACTGGCAGCGCAATCGGCTGCCCCGGTTGATGTCCTGCCTCGGGGAGGATACCCTGGGCGTGCACACATCAGCGGCTTGCAGTTCCCGGCGGAAGAGGACGAGGACGCGCTGTTTCAACGGCAGCGCTACTTGCAACAGGCGCGCGGTTAGACGAGCCTTGCCAAAAATTCTTTTCGATCGATAGAGTGACGTGTCATCTCTTGTCCCGTTCCTTCGCCCGTCCACGTAAATGTTGCGGTGATCGCGCACAGCCGCGCGCCCGCGCCGCGGCATGGCGCCTGGCGTGGACGAGGCAATTGCAGGTGCCAGCGCTGGAGTGACTGGGACGCTGCTTGGTTACCCTCTGGACGCTCTCAAGGGTCGCATGCAGGCCTCACAGGGCGGCCTCCTGATAAATGCTCGCGCACTGGCCAATAGTGGCGTGTTCAGCACATACCGTGGCGTGACTGCACCTCTTATCAACATGGCGGTCCTGAACACGCTGAGCTTCTCAACATATGCCCAGACTCGCCAGCTTGTTGGCTTACCACCGCTGGGCAACTCCACAGAGCGCGACTCGGCTCTCTGGCGCGTGTGTATTGCTGGCTCGCTAGTGGCCGTGCCTATTACTGTTGTCTCCACGCCGTTCGAACTTGTGAAGCTACAGACGCAGCTCCACCCTGCCGGTGGAGCGCTGGCCACCGCAGCGGCTATATATCGGCGCCACGGGATTGGTGCACTGTACACTGGCTCGATTGTCAACGGAGCGCGTGAAGTGGTCTTCCTGGGCTGCTATTTCACTTGCTATGAGAAATTGAAGGCGACATTGCTCGCCGATGCGCACATCACGCATGCGGTGGCAGTGCCCGTGTCTGGCGGTACGCATTGCATGGTCTATGTCCGGCCATTCTGCCAGTCCACAATGACTTACCTGCGTCCTTGCCTCAGGGCTGAGTGGCGCATGCGCATGGCTGCTGAGCTTTCCCCTGGACACAGTCAAGACAGCGGTGCAGGGCAGGCCACTGGATGGAAACAGTCGACTGAGCGCTATCGATGCCGGGGCGCACTTGTTGCGCTCTCGCGGCGTGTCCGGGCTCTACCGCGGCGCTGTGCCTAGCGTCATGCGGGCATTCATCGTCAGCGGTACGCGCTTCTCCACCTACGAGGTGGTCATCGCAGCTTTGCAGAAAGCTCCCCCCTGAGACCGTTGCTGTTGGCGCGTAGCACGCACATCGCGCCGCATGTGTCTATTCATCTAATGCTTATCCAGGCTCTAGCGGTCCCCTGTCATGGCGTCTGTTCACGCATGCATCTGAGAAGGAGTTTCTTTTCCGCCAGCGCCTCGCGGTTTTCGATCGCGTTTCGAAGACTTCACCTTTGTGTTCCTTCGACGAAGCTATTGTCGACACACGCACCATGGCGGAAGCGACTGAGACGTTCGCGTTCCAGGCACGTCGCGCGCCGCTGATGCGCACAAGTCCCTCGCCCGCCGGCAACTGACTCACTTCCCACACCGCGCATCTGCCCTCGTCTCTGCCTCTTCTGCGCGCAGGCTGAGATCAACCAGGTCCGTTCACACTCGCCACGCTGACAAGCTCCTGTGTTTGTGCGCCCGGAAGCGTGGAGGAGGCGTACCTGTCGCTGTCCCCGGCGCACGAGCTTCCATCAGCGTCGTTTTGCGGCTCCAGCGCTCACGCGCCTCTTCCTCACAGCTGCTGTCGTTGATCATCAACACGTTCTACAGCAACAAGGTGTGTGCCTCGCGGCTGGGGGGCGAGGAAGGCGGCAGGAAGCTGGGCGCCGACAGGCCTTCCAGGGAAGTGGTGGAAGGCACCTCTGAGCGCATCACCCAGCGCCGCTGACGTCCCGTACTGACTCCCCATCCGCGGCGACGTGTGTCACCACCAGGAAATCTTCCTCCGCGAGCTCATCAGGTGCGCTGGCCGCCGCCCTCCGGCGTTCCGCCAAGCCTTCGGCAGCCTTCTGGAACAGACAGACGCGCCTCCTGCACCGCACACAGCCCCCGACACGCCGCTCAGCAGCTCGGCACGCGCAATATGAGGCTGGAAACCTCTGGCGGCGCCTGCATCGCGGCTAGCGACGCGCGTGCGCAGCTGGAAGGCCTCGCTTCTTGGCGCTTCTACAGTTACCGCCACCTCCCACTCCTCTGCTTCCGCCCTCGCCCACTGCAGCGCTTGGGTGTTGCATCGTCTTGTGTTCTCACACGTGCTGTTCCCCTCGCGCGCTCTTGTGCCGTCCAACAGCAACGCGTCTGATGCGCTGGACAAGATCCGCTTCGAGGGCCTGACGGACAAGGCAAAGCTGGAGACTCAGCCCGACCTGTTCATCCACATCATCCCCGACAAGACGAACAACACGCTGACGCTGATTGACAGCGGCATCGGCATGACCAAGGCTGATCTGGTGAACAACCTGGGCACCATTGCGCGCAGCGGCACCAAGCAGTTCATGGAGGCGCTCACTGCTGGCGCGGACATCAGCATGATTGGCCAGTTCGGCGTCGGCTTCTACTCCGCCTACCTGGTGGCTGAGAAGGTCGTCGTCTACTCAAAGCATAACGACGACGTGCAGTACCGCTGGGAGTCCCAGGCTGGCGGCAGCTTCACGGTGACCAAGGACGACACTGAGCCCCTGGGCCGCGGCACTCGCATTGTGCTGCACCTGAAGGAGGACCAGCTGGAGTACCTGGAGGAGCGGCGGCTGAAGGACCTGGTGAAGAAGCACAGCGAGTTCATCAGCTACCCGATCAGCCTGTGGACGGAGAAGACGAGCGAGAAGGAGGTCGAGGACGAGGAGCCGGAGGAGGACGCTGCTGAGGCTGAGGAGGAGGGCAAGATCAAGGAGGTTGATGACGAGGAGAAGCCGAAGAAGACAAAGAAGGTGAAGGAGGTGTCTCACGAGTGGGCGCTGATGAACAAGCAGAAGCCCATCTGGATGCGCAACCCGGAGGAGATCACCAAGGACGAGTACGCAGCCTTCTACAAGTCCCTCTCCAACGACTGGGAGGAGCAGCTGGGCGTCAAGCACTTTGCCGTGGAGGGCCAGCTCGAGTTCAAGTCCATCCTCTTCGTGCCCAAGCGCGCGCCCTTCGACCTGTTCGACGGCAAGCGCAAGCTGAACAACATCAAGCTGTACGTGCGCCGCGTCTTCATCATGGACAACTGCGAGGAGCTAATCCCGGAGTACCTGTCCTTCGTCAAGGGTATCGTCGACAGCGAGGACCTGCCCCTGAACATCAGCCGCGAGATGCTGCAGCAGAACAAGATCCTGAAGGTGATCCGCAAGAACCTGGTGAAGAAGTGCCTGGAGATGTTCACCGAGCTTGCGGAGAACAAGGATGACTACGCCAAGTTCTACGACGCCTTCGGCAAGTCCCTCAAGCTGGGCATCCACGAGGACGCCCAGAACCGCGCCAAGCTGGCAGACCTGCTGCGGTACCACAGCACCAAGAGCGGCGAGGACCAGACGAGCCTCAAGGACTACGTCACCCGCATGAAGGAGGGCCAGAAGGACATCTTCTACATCACCGGCGAGTCGCGCAAGGCTGTGGAGAACTCGCCGTTCATCGAGAAGCTCAAGAAGAAGGGCTTCGAGGTGCTCTTCATGGTGGACCCCATCGACGAGTACGCGGTGCAGCAGCTGAAGGAGTACGATGGCCACAAGCTGGTGTGCGCCACCAAGGAGGGCCTCAAGCTGGAGGACAGCGAAGAGGAGAAGGCCAAGGCGGAGGAGATGAAGGCGCAGTTCGAGCCGCTGTGCCGCCTGATGAAGGACATCCTGGGCGACAAGGTCGAAAAGGTGCTCGTGTCCGACCGCATCGTGGACAGCCCCTGCGTGCTGGTCACCGGCGAGTACGGCTGGTCCGCAAACATGGAGCGCATCATGAAGGCGCAGGCGCTGCGTGATAACACGATGAGCAGCTACATGGTGTCCAAGAAGACTCTGGAGATCAACCCGAGCAACGCCATCATGAACGAGCTCCGCAAGCGCGGCGACGCTGACAAGTCCGACAAGACCGTGAAGGACCTCGTCCTGCTGCTGTTCGAGACCGCGCTGCTGGCCAGCGGGTTCAGCCTGGACGAGCCCAACACGTTCGCGGGCCGCATCCACCGCATGATCAAGCTCGGCCTGTCCATCGACGACGACAGCCCCCTGGGCGAGGAGGACCTGGGTGACATGCCCGCCCTGGAGGAGAACGCGGACGAGGGCAGCAAGATGGAGGAGGTTGATTGAGGAGCGCGTTTTGGGCGCTCGTTCACCTCGACTCTGTAGCGCGCACACCATACACACAGACACAGCAGAGATTCAATTGCATGCAAACATACGCGCACACACTTGCAGCGTCAGAGTCGAACAGGGAGCGCAGCGTTGGGGACCCCAACTTGGGGTAGGCACTCACACCGTCCACCCTCCGCAAAAGCGCAGATCGGCGCACCACCCCTGTCATGGAAATTGTGGATAGAGAAGCGTGGCTTAAGATGGCGAGCTACCCGCTGGTACGGCAGTGCGACATGAGCGAGGAGACCAGGTCAGAGGCCATAGACATCTGCACCACCGGTGCGCGCGCGCCCTGCCCTCCTCGCAGCGTAGGCAGACCGTAGACTGACACCCCGGGTGTGCGCGTACGCAGCTGTAGAGAAGTTTGTAGACAACACGGAGAAGGCAGCGCAGGCTGTGAAGGAGCACATGGACAAGAAGTTCGGCGCGCCTTGGAACGTCGTCATCGGCGAGTATTACGCGTTCGAGATCACCTACGAAGTGAAGAACCTGCTGTACGTGTTCCTAGCCGGCACCAAGGGAGTTCTACTGTGGAAATCGGCGTGAACGAAGATGGATGCCGTTGACCGGACCTCAGCGAAGCAGCGGAGACCTGACGACGAGCAAGACGCAGGCCTGTTCGCGCGCAACATGGATGCTGTACACGCTCTCGTGCAGGCCGTGCGCGGGCGAGTGCGGGGCGGCGCACCACAGCAGACCGCGCCGGCACTGGCCTTTGTTGGCCACTGGGGCCGCCTGAAGCTGCTGCTGGGCACGCCAGCAGCGAAGACGATACGCTCTATAGCTTTCATGTGCTGCTTTATCGCGGCGCTGGCTCGCGTGGCAGAGCAGCTGGGGTACTCTTCGAAGGTCATGCGCCCTCTGGTCCAAATCGTGGGCTTTCTCGCCTTAGGTCCGGTCTGTGCTGACCCCAAAGCCTTGCGCGCCATCTGGGTGATACTTGCGAACCGCACCGCGAGTGGGGACCCTGTCCTGGAACGCACACCTGCCCGCGTGCGCTTTGAGGTGCGGCCACTGGTCGAGGCTGCGCATTTTGCACGCGCTGCGGATTTGCTTTGTAGCGCATCCGTAGTCGGTGGTGCAACAGCGGCGGCATGGTTGCGTGCATTGCTTGTCACATGCGACGGATCCACAGGACTGCCTGCTGGATGTGTACTTGTCGAGGTGTTCGCTGCGGAGGCGCCACCACCTGCGGCATCACCGCGAGCGGCAGCCTCGCGCTGGGGCTCGACGCGTGCGACACCGACAGCACAGCCAGCACGGGGCGTGCAGCCGAACAGACTGCTTGGATTGCTCCTTGCGCGTGTCGTTCAGGGTGTTGACATTCACGCTTTGGGCACGCATCCCCTGCTCCCTGGCGACGCATCCATCGTCTTATGTGAGGTGCCGTTCCTCAGCATGCCGGGATGGTTCCCAACACAAGAGCAGCACCCATCCAAGTGGAGGCCCTCGTCTCTTGCTGTGGATGCATGCATGCACGTGACAAGACGTCTCGGTTGCGTAGCCGCGCTGATGCCTGCTCCCTGTGGAGGAATGCCGGCACCGTTTTCCAGTCTCGCGCTTTCACTTCGGGGCGGCCACGCAATCACACCAGCTCTGGGCGGACCACCAGATTCGCACCTGGTGTGCATTCCGCCTGCACTCATCGGATGCGGTAGCCTGGATACATTTTCGAAAACAATGCTGACTGCCTCGCAACGCAAAGCGCTGCGCTCTCGCAAGAATCGATTCGCCAGAGCTGGCGGCGTGGTCATGACCATTCGCCCGGACGCGCTTGCGGCGGATGAGCACGTGATGCGCTTGCTCGCTGAAGGATCGGGTGTATCTGACGAGCGCATTGCAGAGAAGTCCGCGGTACTGGTGACCACTGTTCAACAAGGCTCTGCAATCGCATTCGCCAACGTGCTTGTGCCGCCGCAAACTGATGCGCAAAGTTCTGGCAATCAGGGGTTGCCTGTTGGTGTTGTAACGCAGGCCATGACAGCGATGGCTACGGCAGTGGCATCATCGGATTCCACTGGCCAAGGTGAAGTCAAGGGCCACCCCCTTGCACTCATGTCTGGACGCCGCACCATGTTTGCTTTATCTGCTCGCGTACAAGGCCAGGTCGCCGGTGCCGCATTAGTGCTGCTGGACGCGTCCACGGGAGTGATGACTGTCGCCCACTCTTCCCTGGTGCAACCCCTCGCGCGCACTTCTGGCGCCTCTGCAGCACTCAGCCGAGGCGTCTTGGAACTAGCGCTAGTGCATGGCGCCGTAGCTGTTGATCTGGGCACTCATCCAAGCGCGCGCCGCCTAGGTGGCACACCAATGCCGCGGGTGCCCTTCCTTTTGTTCGCTGACGACCGCTTGGCGGCATGCAAGGCTGCATCATCTACGCTGTACACTGGCTTGGTGCGTTACGCAGGCCAGCTTAAAGGTGTTGCTGCCGCAGCGGGCAGCAAAACAACAAAGGCTGAAGACAAGGCTGGTGCACCTGAAGTGCTCAGTAACAAGCAGCGGAAGCGCATGACACGCAAAGCCCTCAGAGCTGGCTTGGCTGCGGAAGCTGCACGGCGCGATGCCACAGTGCAGGCGCCTGTTGAGACGGACGATGTTTCCAGCTTCAAAGATGCGGCGACTGCCGTCTCGAGCCATGGAACTGGCTGCACTCTCACCACACTTGCCGGGGTGGATGTCAATGTGGAGGGGGAAGGTGCTGCCCAGGAGGAACAATCGACAGACGCACTGACTTAGATAGCAGTGAGCTGATGTGGCACCAACCCTCACCTCCTCGCAATACCATGGCGTCTGGCTCCTGGGCCGACGATGAGCCTGACCCGATGCCGGTGGCCCCGTCCTACTCCAGGCAAGCGGCTCCTGTAGTCACAGTGGCACCTGTGGCAGCTGCCCCGCCCAGCGCGCCTCCACGGAACCACGGCCCCAGCAGCGGTGGTGCTGGTCGCGGCGGTGACAACAAGACCGTGCCAGAGAAAGGGCCCTGGATCCTGTTCGTGGGCAACCTGAGTTACGACGTTCAAGAGAGTGACTTACGCAACGAATTCAAGGACTGCAACCCCACCGACGTGCGCCTCCTACGCCACAAGGACAGCGACCGGCTGAAGGGCTGCTTCATCGAGCTTCCGTCCGCGGACGACTTGCGTCGTGGACTCGCCCATGAGGGTGCTCTTCTGCGTGGCCGCGCGCTGCATACTGACGTCGGCGAGGCGCCACGGCACAGTGGCGGTGACCGAGGTATGTAGCTTGCGATAAAGATCAAGCCCATCCGCCCCCGGGGCGGCGTGTCAAGACTCGAATCTGCACCTGACATGTCATTGCCTTGCTCACTCCCTCAGGTCGCTCCTCTGGCGGTGGTTTCAACAACAGTGATCGCGACCGTGGACGTACGGGCTACCAGGACGCGCCCGACGCTGGAGGCTTCTCAGACGTGCGTGCGGTTTCGCCTCCACACCACTGGTGACTCGGCCCTAGATCAACTGACTCACCCCGACTTGCACTTCTCACTCCACGTGATTATGCGCCAGCAGCGGGGTAGACGTGACCGGAAGGGCATGACTGGAAACGGGTACGAAGACAGTCGACGGGGTCCCACTGCTGGGTACAGCAACTTCAGCTCCACCAGCAAGGGCAGCGGGGCACAGCAACGGCCTCCTCCAGGCGGCTCTGGACATACGGTGGCGCCATCTATGCCTCTTGCAGTGGAGCGGCCAAAGCTGGCGCTTGCGCCGCGCGGCTCTGCATCTTCTGAGGCTGGCGAGGATGGGGGTGCGGCAAAGGCGCCAAAAGCCAATCCGTTTGGCGATGCAAAGGCCAATGACGCGGCCAAGCACTACGCTGAGATGGAGAAACGCAAGGCGGAGGATGCGGAGAAAGCGCGCGTGGCGCGCGTTGAGAAGAAGAAGTCTGATGATGCAGCAAAGGCGGCACATGAGGGCGGCGAGCAGAAGGAGCATGCGCCATCGGAGTCGCCGAGAGGCGGCGCGGCTCCAAGACCTGCAGCGGGGAAAGAAGAGCGGCCGCCGAAGGGGAAAGATGGCAAGCATGTGCCGTCTCCGCGGGAGCATGCGCCTGGCCAGGGCGCAGGCCGGGGTGCCGGTGGCCGAGGTGAGCGTGGTGAGAGGGGAGGCAACAACACTAGACGGGGTGGTGCCACTGGTGGTGGTGGTGGTGGCGGTGGCGGGGGGGGTGGGAAGGAGCGCCAACGCAATACTGGTGAGGCATCTCCCGCAGCACCTGCAAAAGCACCTGCTCCCAAGGTTGTGCCTGCTCCGGCGCCAGCAGCTGTGAGGAACGCGTTCGCGTCGCTTGCAGTCGACGACGGCGATGAAGAGTAGGGAGCTGTGGCTGCTGAAATACGGCGTTGATGGAACACGCTCTGACGGACAATATATTGGCAGCTTTGTGTAGCTTTTGTGTGCAACAGAAAAGGATACGGTTGGTCTATGAAATGTCTGTCCTCATGGCTCCTTCTCTGCTGTCTCACTTGGACACGTCCTTGCCCATCCAGCGGGCCACGATGGGCGTCAAGGCCACCGTGGGCGGGAATCGGATGGGTGACGCCGCCTTGTGGACGGCGGAGGCTAGCGCG
>Ga0164296_1001547_pt1 | contig 24198 bp, 25 predicted proteins | sample GEODES057metaG_FD_113533 | JGI IMG/M metagenome (GOLD analysis project Ga0164296, IMG submission 113533) | Dystrophic lake water microbial communities from Trout Bog Lake, Wisconsin, USA - GEODES057 metaG | ecosystem: Environmental > Aquatic > Freshwater > Lake | place: USA: Trout Bog Lake...
CCAATGCCCCAATGACGCGAAGCAAATGACCCAATGACCCAATGACGCGAAGCAAATGACCCAATGACCCAATGACGCGAAGCAAATGACCCAATGACCCAATGACGCGAAGCAAATGACCCAATGACCCAATGACGCGAAGCAAAAGACCCAATGACCCAATGACGCGAAGCAAATGACCCAATGACCCAATGACGCGAAGCAAATGACCCAATGACCCAATGACGCGAAGCAAATGACCCAATGCCCCAATGACGCGAAGCAAATGACCCAATCCGCAATGCCTAAAATAATACTCGCCTCCAAATCTCCGCGCCGGCAGGAGCTGCTGCGCTTGATGGATATTGATTTCCGTATCGTTTTAAAAGAAGTAGATGAATCGTATCCCGAGGGATTGACGCCGGAGGCCATTGCCGTTTATATTGCCGAAAAGAAAGCAAGGGCTTTTGATGAAGAAATTGGCGATGAGATCGTGTTAACTGCCGATACCATTGTGGCTATTGATGGCGAGATATTGGGCAAACCCGAAAATGCCGATCATGCCGCCGAGATGCTGGGCAAGCTATCGGGCAAGGTGCACCGGGTAGTAACCGGGGTATGCCTGTTGTATAAACATCGTTTTAATCTTTTTCACGATGTTTCTGAAGTGTTTTTCAGGAAGCTGACAAGCGAGGAAATACGATTTTATGTTGATAAATACCAACCTTTGGATAAAGCCGGTGCATATGGTATTCAGGAATGGATCGGCTTGATAGGGATTGAACGGATCAATGGCTCTTATACCAACGTGGTGGGACTACCTACCGAAAAATTATTTCAGCAGCTTAAAAGACTGGTTTAACAAACGGAGAATTTCATTAATTTTACTTGAAATATCATTCTGAATTTTATGGAAGAACCTGAAGTACCGACCGAACATTTACACGAGCACATCCACGAAGCGGTGCACGAAAGCCATAGTCGCTGGTCAATGAGTGTTGCTATTTCAACAGCGTTTATGGCGGCTTTTGCAGCTGTAAGTAGTTTAATGGCCGGTCATTCCTCTAATGAAGCCTTAATTGCCCAGATCAAAGCCTCTGATAAATGGTCTTATTACAATGCTAAAGGCATTAAAGCAGAAGTAAACGATGCCGTACTTCAATTAAAAGACGCTAAAAAAGATACCTCAGAAGCGGCTGCAGCCCGTAAAGCAAAGCTGAAGGCCGATCAAAAAGAAATACAAAAGCAAGCTACCGAACTTGAAGAAGAATCGGAAAACCAACTTCAAAAAGACATGTTGCTGGCCCGGGCCGTTACCTTTTTTCAGATAGCTATTTCCATTTCGGCGATGTCGCTGCTATCCAAGAAGAAGTCATTATGGTACGTCAGTCTGGTGATGTTTGCCCTTGGAATACTCCAGTTCCTCATCGGCTTATTCCCGCACTTTTTTGGCTGGTTTTCTAATCTTTAAAGACACGATTTTTGAACACGATTTTCTGGATTTTATTTAGATAGACAGGATGATTAGCATCATGTCTATCCTTTCAATCTTTTAAATCGTGCCTTAATATACTTTTTTTGTCTGAACCTTGATTTGTAGGATTTGAGGATCAGCATGAAGGTATTGTAATTAAGCTAGTCAACCTTCCAACATTCCAACCAATACAACCAATACAACTACTTCAACCAATCCAACCAATACAACTACTTCAACCAATACAACCCAATCCCAAAATTGTGTCCTACTTAAACACAAACCCATTATTCCCCCGATTAATATCAGGTAATGCGGCATCGGGGTCAACTACAACGCTTTTGGCTTCGGATGTGGTGGGGATAACAAAACTTACCATTCTGTTTTGTATCCAGGCTTCAACAGGCACCTGAACCCGTTTTGAGCTGCCGTCTTTTAGTTTAACTTCAACCGTAAATGGCATCGGCATTTGTTCAAGGTTGGCTACAGTTACTTTCAGGCCCTGTTTGGGGTCGTTATGTATATATTCGGCTGCTACCAGCTCAAGATCGAGTTTCAGATTGTTATAAAACCAGCCTTTCCAAAACCAGGAAAGATCTTCGCCGCTGCCATTATCCATCGAGCGAAAGAAGTCGTCGGGTTGCGGGTGTTTAAATGCCCATTGGTGTATATAGTTACGGAAAGCATAGTCGAAACGGTCGTGTCCCAAAATTTGTTCCCGTAAAAGTACCATGCCGAATGCTGCTTTAAAATACTCCACATTGTGCCGGTATTTTTCAGAAACAGCATCAGCGGCAGTCATGATGGTAGGAGCATCAGGATCAACCAGGGTAGGTATGATCTCATCTGCAGGATTGCCGCCACCCGGAGCATATTCTCCATCGCGTTTAAGTCCATATTCGCCATTATTAAAGGCGTCTGAAGCATAAATATCGATAAAGGTATTAAAGCCTTCGTCCATGAAAGCATAACGCCGCTCGTTTGAACCCACGATCATCGGGAACCAGTTATGACCGATCTCATGGGCCGTTACCCAGTATAATTCCTTGGTTTTATCATTGATACCATCAAAAACGATACCCGGGTATTCCATGCCACCAGCCATACCAGCTTCATTTACAGCTACCGGCCACGGGTATACAAACCATTTTTCAGAAAAGTATTCGATTGATTTTTTCAGGTATTCTGTAGCCCTTCCCCAGCCGTCGTTACCGGCGCTTTCTATCGGATATACCGACATGGCCAAAGCCTTTTTACCGCCCGGCAGATTAACCCTGGCTGCGTCCCATATATAAGCTTTAGAGGCTCCGAAAGCCACATCGCGGGTATTATACATCTTAAAATGCCAGGTCAGCGTACCACTATGTACCGGACGCGATGCAGCTTTATTGATCTCATCAGCTTTACGGATCATAACTGTTTGATCGCTTTGCCGGGCAGCCGCTAAGCGGTTAAGTTCGGTTAAAGTCAATACTTCTTTTGGGTTCACCAATTCGCCCGATCCGGCTATGATCATATCCCAGGGTACGGTTACTTCATAGTCTATGTCGCCATATTCCAGGTAGAATTCGCCCGCGCCGAGGAAAGGCAGGGTGTCCCAGCCTACAGAATTATCATAAACACACATGCGCGGAAACCATTGCGCCATTTCATAAATTTTGCCGTTACGGGTCTCAAAATGATCTGTGCGGTTGCCAAAAGTACCAGGTATGGTATAACGGTATTTGATCAACAGTTTAATGATGCCTTTATTAGGCAATACCGGCTTATCCAACCTTACCTGCATGCGGGTATCGGTGATGATAAAGTTGACGGGTTTTTTGTATTTGCCATAATCTACCGTTACCGACTCTATCTGATAGCCATCGGTATGCAGACGAAGCGAATCGGTAAAATCAGTATAGTAATTAGAACGGGCGTCTTTTTTATAAGTATTCTGGTCGAGCTGCAGCCACAGGTATTGCAGTGCATCCGGACTATTGTTGGTATAGTCAATAGTTTCGGTAGCGGTGAGCGTTTCGCTATTGGTATCAATAGCCGCTTTGATATGATAATTTACCCGGTTTTGCCAGTACTTAGGCCCGGGGTTGCCGTTTGGCGCGTGGAATTCGCTACCCCTTTCGTTATAAAATGCCGGTGAAAATACGTCGGCCGGCTGGTAATTGGACACGATCGTATCCACCATGATCGGACGTTTTTTCCGTTGCGAAAAAGCATTTGATACCAGAACGAACGAACAAAGCAAAAGCAAGTATTTAGTTTTCATTGTATGGTAGTTATTGTTGCAATATACAAAGGCTGAATTTAATTTTTAGTTTGATGCTGAAATGATACAAAAGTTTAGCGCCGTGGCTAAACGCTAACACTTTTTTAAAAGGCAGATGGTGCAATTCAGATAGATTTCAAGCTTAAATTTAATGAGTTTTCACCCCGCCAGACTTATATTAAAATTGTTAAATTCGATTTATGAAATACCGCGCTTCACGCTATCCCGCAATCATCTTTGCCGCAGCCTTACTTTTATTTTCCTCCTGCAAACACGCAACCGAACAATCCGGCTTTAAAGAATACCTCGATTCGGCCAATTTCGATAAAAGCGTGGTGCCTGGTGATGATTTTTTTACTTACGCTAATGGTACCTGGTTGAAAAATCATGCTATACCGGCAAGTGAGGTTTGGTGGGGCGATGCCAAAATATCTGAGGATGATAATTTCAAAAAGGTCAAAGCAATGCTGGAGGAAGCGGCATCCGGTTCACCTTCCGACAGGATGGAGAAAATGGTGGGCGATATGTACAAAAGCGGACTGGATACAGCGGCTATCGAAAAGCTGGGTATCGATCCGGTAAAAGGGGACCTGGCCAGGATCGATGGAATTAAAAATACCGATGAACTGCTAAAAGAAATAGCCCTTGATCAAACCAAAGGTTTAGGCAATTCCTTTGGGTTTATTGTAGCTCCAGATCTGAAAAATAGTGCCAAACTGATCGGCAACTTAATGCAGGGTGGCTTAGGTTTGCCTGAAAAAAGCTATTATTTCGATCCAAATTCAAAAAAGATACGTGAGGCATACCTGCAATATATCGCTAAGCTGTTGGTATTTGGTGGTGCTGCCAGGGCGGAAGCCGATAAAGCTGCCCCGGCAATATTAAGCTTTGAGACCGAACTGGCAAAGGCATCCAAATCGCCTGTTGAATTGAGAGATATTGATGCCAATTATCATAGATATAGTATTAAGGATCTGCCTGCTACAATTCCGGGCATCAACTGGCCGGCCTTGTTAAATGGACTAAAGCTGAATTCGGATTCGGTGGTCATCACCCAGCCTGATTTTTTTAAGGGTCTGGCAATACAACTAAAAAAGACAAACCTGGAAACCTGGAAAAATTACCTGAAATTTCATGTGCTTGATGCTGCCGCGATATTCCTGAATAAAGATATCGCCTATGCTCACTATGAATTCAGTGACAAAACACTCAATGGACAACTAGTGCCTTTAGAACGCTGGAACCAGGTTTCGCGGGTGATCGATGGTCTGATGGGCGACCCGCTGGGTTACGTTTATGTACACAAGTATTTTCCACCCGCAGCAAAGGCCCGCATGGATACGCTGGTGCGCAATGTGGAAGCGGCATTTGAAGAGCGTATTAAAAACCTGCAATGGATGGGTGATACCACCAAACAAAAAGCAATTGCCAAATTACATGCCGTAGTAGCTAAAATTGCCTATCCCGACAAATGGAAACAGTATGAAGGAGTAAATATCGACCCGGCTAAATACTTCGCCAATGCGATGGCCTGTAAGGCCTATTTGTACCAGGAGATGATGGATTACTTGAAAGCAGGCAAAACCGACCGCAAACGATGGGGGATGACCCCACCGACCGTTAACGCGGAGGAGGACCCTTCATTAAATACTATCGAGTTTCCGGCAGGTATCCTGCAATATCCTTTCTTTGCTGTTGATGCCGATGATGCTGTTAACTATGGCGGTATAGGTTTGGTTATTGGCCACGAACTCACCCATGGTTTTGACGATCAGGGGAGGCAGTTCGACAGCCAGGGTAACCGCAAGGATTGGTGGACAGCGGCAGATGCGGCACGATTTAAAGTAAAAGCGGATCAGATCGTTAAACTTTATGATGGCTACAAAATACTCGATTCATTGCATGTTAATGGCTCATTGACCCAGGGAGAGAATATTGCTGATTTTGGTGGCCTGGCCATTTCTTTCGATGCATTTAAGAAAACAGCTGAATACAAAGCTGGCAAGAAGATCAATGGCTTTACGCCGGCACAGCGTTATTTCTTGTCGTTTGCCCAGTGCCGCCGCCGCAAAATGACGGACGACTACCTGAAAACCTTTATAAAAACCGATCCTCATGCACCATCATGGTACAGGATCAATGGACCCTATTCAAACTTTAATGCGTTTTATGAGGCTTATGGATTAAAACCCGGCCAAAAGATGTACCGGCCTGAAGCGGATAGAATAAGTATCTGGTAGTTATTGTCCCAGCATCATTTCTGCTAAAATACCTTCTTTTAATGAGTAGGTACAAAGCGCAATCTGGCTAATAGCCAGTTTTGCTATAATGAAGCGTGTAACTATTGACGATACCACGATCATATCAACTCTTACAGCAATAATAGCCGCATTAGCCGCACGTTCGGCATGGGTTGAATGGATGAGCTCATTGGTTACAAATTGCAGGTCATGATAGTCGAATTTATAGTTTCTGATCGATGCCAGATCAAAGGCATCATTCCTGCGTAAGGCTGCCAGTTCGGCAAAAGTTTCAAAGGAGCCGGAAGAACCGATCAGTTGTTGAACCGGATACCGTTCAATGGCAGTAAATAGATTACCAAGTTTATGTTCAAGGTAAGTATTTATGGCTTCAATCGAAGCCGGGTCTATCGGGTCGCTATGGTGAAAACGGTCCATCAAGCGTGCAGCACCTATCTCGAAACTTTCCCGCCAGACAATGGCTTGGTTGTTGCCGATAATAAATTCAATACTTCCACCACCAATATCCATGATAAGCGAATAAGCTTCGTTCAATATTTCAGCAGCTTTGATACCCTCATAAATATACCTGGCCTCCATACTGCCTTCGATCACTTCGATGTTTAGTCCGGATTCGTTTTTCACCTTTTCAATAAACTCTCCCGAATTTGAAGCATTGCGTAAAGCAGATGTGCCTATGCACTTGATATGATGGACTTTATATTGTTGAATTAATCGCGAAAAATCTTTTAAAGTAACTACACCTCGTTCAAAAGGAGCTGGTAAAATGACACCCTTATTGATACCACCTTCGCCCAGTTTAACTGCAATATGCTCATGTACCAGTGTTTTGAAATTGGAGATATTGCCCTCGGCTATCAACAGGTGAAACGTATTGGTGCCGAGGTCCATTACGGCAAAGCGGTTATCCATGTCTCAAAAATAAATAATCCCCCAAATTGTTTTGGAGGATCACTTGAATCTTGTTAAATAAGCGGAAAATCCGACTATTCCTTATAAAAGAACCATTTGGCGAGTTCTTTGAAACTGGCTTTTTTTCCATACATCAACACTCCTACACGGTAAATACGTGCAGCAACATAGGTTGTGAACAGGAACCCGCCGATCATCAGGGTCATGGAAACGATCAGCTGTAAATTGGTGACGCCACCAAATGGGATCCTAACCATCATGGCAACAGGAGCCGTGAAAGGTATCATGGAAAGCCATACGGCCAAAGTACTATCAGGTGCCTGATACAATACGGTTACCGATAGCAGATAGGTAAATAGCAATGGCATGGTGACCGGGAACATGAATTGTTGTGTCTCCGTTTCACTGTCTACTGCCGAACCTACTGCCGCAAACAAGGCGCTGTACAACAGGTATCCCGTTAGGAAATAGAAAATAAAAATGGCAAAAATAAATCCGAATGGTATGGTTTGCAGCACAGATAGAAACCCTATAGCTGCGCCCTGAGGCGAAGAAAAAGCTGCTCCGACGATTTTGGTTGACAGGTACGATAATACAAGCCAGGCCGCAAACTGGGTCAAACCAACCAATCCAACGCCAATAATCTTACCGAGCATCAATTGAAAAGGTTTTACGGATGAAATAATAACTTCGATTACCCGACTGGTTTTTTCTTCAATTACACCCCGCATTACCTGCGCGCCATAGATAAATAAGGTCATGTAGATCAACACTGCACAGACAATACCTACACCAATATTGGCACCTACATTGGCATTTTTTTCGCCTGTATCTGTAACCTGTATCGGGTTTAAAGAAATATTGGTTTGCCTTATAGCATTGATCACCGCCGTATCTATATGGTGTTTTGTCAAACCATCATTTACAGCAATATCATTCAGCTGTTTTTCTATCTGGCCGGTAAGAATAAAAGAAGGTTTCTTTTTTGAAAAAAACTGAAGCGAGTCTTTTTTGAAATAGCCTTTAGTTATCCTTAAAACCGAAATATTTTCATCATTTAATGCCTGCTTTTTGAGGGTCGTCAACGGTTCTGATGCAGACAGAAACTGAATATTTTTGCCATTATGAAATTTCCCTGCAAATATCCCGGTTTCGTCAGCTACCTTGATGGTTTGCATGGTACTTAATTCCGAGCTGTTCTTAGCCACCAATACAATGGCTGCTAACATAACCAGGATCAACAACGGAACGGCAAATATCATCACGATAAAGGCTTTTTTCCTTACCCTGGTAATGTATTCGCGCCTTATGATCAGTAAAACTTTGTTCATGATTGTGCCAATTTTTGATTTACTCGTTCAATAAATATCTCGTTCATGCTGGGGATCACCTCTTTCAGCATATTAATCTGCGTTTTGGGCAGCAGGTATTGCAAAACATCATTGGATGTATTTCCAGGTTTCAGCTTAAGGCGGATGGTATAACTATCGTCTTCGCCGGCCAGTTCATCTACAACTTCATAGGGCTGATTATCGTCGGCATCGAGCCGTTTACCGATATATTCCACCAGGTAAGTATCATTGCGGTAAGCATTTTTGATGGATTTGATGCTGCCATCCAATATTTTATGCGACAAGTTGATCAACGCGATCGAATCGCAAAGCTCTTCTACCGATTCCATTCGGTGGGTAGAGAAAAGGATAGTAGCACCTTTTTGATTAAGTTCTAATATTTCGTCTTTGATCAGCTCCGCATTTACAGGGTCAAAGCCGCTAAAGGGCTCATCCAGAATGATCAGGTCGGGTTCGTGTAATACTGTAGCAACAAACTGGGCCTTCTGCTGCATACCTTTTGATAGCTCTTCGATCTTTTTCTTCCACCAGGTTTCCATACCCAGTTTTTCGAACCAGATCTTCAGCCGGCGCTGCGCCTCAACGCGACTGAGACCCTTCAAGCGCGCCAGGTAGATCATCTGTTCGCCAATCTCCATTTTCTTGTACAGGCCGCGTTCCTCGGGCAAATAGCCTATACGTTCAATATGAACCTGACTAAGCTTTTGACCGTCGAAATAGATCTCGCCTGAATCGGGTGCAGTAATTTGATTGATGATACGGATAAGCGAGGTCTTGCCGGCGCCATTGGGCCCAAGCAGGCCGAATATCTGCCCGCTTTCGACCTCCAGGCTTATGTCGGAAAGCGCCTTATGTCCCGCATATTGTTTTTCGATGTGACGGATGCTGAGCATAGAAAGATCAGTTGTTTTTTAATTAGATAGCTTTATGGCCATTTTGTTACTTATTTGAGTTGGAAAGTCGGTATAAATCCGGAAGTCCGAAAGCCGGCATCCCGATAGCTATCGGGATGCCGGAAGATTTCTTTTCATTCAATTATTGTTCCGTGGCATTTTGTGTTCTCTCACTTGTTTTATATGTACAAATGTTTGCTGTCCGGATCAATTAATTCTAAAAGTAATAACTTTAACATCAATCCCTAGCCAAGCCACCGATGAAACTTAAAATTGCCTGTATCTTTTTATGCTTTTGCTTTGCCTTTACAGCCAGGGCGCAGCATAAACCAGTCAATATCATTTTCGATAGCGATATGGGGCCGGATTATGACGATGTAGGTGCCATCGCCATCCTACATAATCTGGCCGACCATGGCGAGGCGCATATCCTGGCAACCATGGCAAGTACCAAATACGATGGGGTAGCAGGGGTGTTGAATGTTTTCAATACCTATTTCAAGAGGCCAGCTATCCCGATAGGGGTCCCTAAAGGGTATGCCCTTGAATTGCGCGATTGGCAGCACTGGACCGATACCCTCCTTAAAAATTATCCGCACGCCATACGATCGAATGCGGAAGCCTGGGATGCGGTTAAACTTTACCGTAAAATATTGGCAGCACAGCCGGATAGGAGCGTTACCATCGTTACCATAGGCTTTCTCAGCAATTTGTCGAACCTGCTCAATTCAACTGCTGATGAGTTTTCGCCCCTTAAAGGTAAAGCGCTGGTTGCTAAAAAAGTGAAAAATCTGGTCTGCATGGCAGGCAAGTTTCCCGCTGGTTTTGAGTTTAACGTGATGCAGGACGCCAAAGCATCTCAAAACGTTTATAACAATTGGCCGGGCCCCATCATTTTTAGCGGATTTGAAATAGGGGCGAAGATACACGTGGGCATACCCTTGATCCATAACGATTCCATCAAAAATGATCCTGTAAAAGATGCATTCAGTATAGCCATACCCAAGGCTAAGGAAGATTCAGCCGGACGTATGAGCTGGGACGAAACGGCTGTTTTAGTAGCAATAAAAGGCTATTCAAAATGGTACACCCTGCATCACGGTCGCATCAAAGTTGCAGCGGATGGCAGCGATTCCTGGGACGATCAGGGTAAAGGGCAGGCTTATTTAGTAGAGAAGGTAGATTTTCATGAAGTTGAAACGCTGATCAATGACTTGATTCAGTATCAACCTATTCTGAGGTGAAAGGTAAAAGGAGAAAGGTAAAAGAAGAATTGCAATAACGGTTAAATCACAACACAATGGGATTGAAACGTCACATAAAATTTATAGTCGAAAAAACCGGGCACAGGCTATAGTGCCTATCGTGAGGAAAAAAATCGGATAATAATAACTACAGGTAATAATATCTCTGAATTGAGAAATAATATAGTCGAGGCCTACAATTTATATGCGGAAACTAACGGAAAAAAGCAGATTTTACTTGATCAACTTTCCATGCAGTTTGATTTGCCATCTTTTTTTGAATATTACCCGGAAATAAATACTTCTGCACTCGGTACCAGAATTGGTATGCACAAAAGTCTTTTATCAGAATATATTAATGGGAAACGTACACCATCTGGAAAGCAAGTGCACAAAATTATGATCGGAATCAAAGAGTTAGGAAAAGAGCTCACACAATTAGAAATTACCTAAATTGTACAATAAAAAGAAATAGGCCCGCCTGGGGCCTTTTTCTTTTTATATTGATTTTTCACCTTTCTACTCAAAATATTCCTTCATCCGCTCAAAGAAACTCTTCTCGTTCTTACCCGGACTTGGTTTGAAGTTCGGCGAGCCCTGCAGTTGTTCCAGCAGTTCACGTTCTTCGCGGCTCAGTGCCTTTGGTGTCCAGATATTGATGTGCACTAGCTGGTCGCCACGATGGTATGAATTAACTTCAGGTACACCCTTGGCTTTCAGGCGGAGTATTTTACCACCCTGGGTTCCCGGGTCGATCTTTATTTTGGCTTTGCCGTCTATCGTCGGTATTTCTACGCTTGTGCCCAGGGCTGCATCAATAAAGCTGATGTGCAGATCATAAATAACGTTATTGCCATCACGTTTCAGTGTTTCATGTGGTATTTCCTCTATCAGGATGATCAGATCACCGGGTACACCGCCTCTTGGGGCTGCATTCCCTTTACCGCTCATGCTCAGTTGCATGCCTTCGCTCACACCGGCAGGTATATTGATGCTGATGGTTTCCTCGTCGCGGGTAACGCCCTCGCCATGGCAGGTTGTACATTTTGCGGTAACAATACTTCCTTCACCGTTACAGGTAGGGCAGGTACTGGTAGTTTGCATCTGGCCCAGGATAGTATTGGTTACCCGGCGCACCGCTCCGGCACCGCCACAGGTTTTACAGGTTTGTATTGAAGCGCGGTCTTTTGCACCGGTACCATCGCAGGTTTTACAGCTCACCTGCTTATTAACTTTTATTTTCTTTTCGGTGCCATTGGCTATTTCTTCCAGCGTCAGGCGTACTTTGATGCGCAGGTTACTGCCACGTTGTACGCGCCGGCCGCCGCCGCTTTGACGTCCGCCGCCAAAGAAGCCATCAAACGGACTTCCACCACCAAAAATATCACCGAACTGGCTGAATATGTCTTCCATATTCATGCCGGCACCACCATAGCCACCACCGCCAGATGCAGAGTGTGCATTTGCGGCATGACCAAACTGGTCGTAACGGGCTTTCTTCTCCGAATTACTCAGCACTTCGTATGCTTCAGCTGCTTCTTTGAAATTTTCTTCCGCCTGCTTATCACCCGGGTTTTTATCCGGGTGATATTTGATAGCCATTTTGCGGTAAGCTTTCTTTATTTCGTCGGCATCTGCGCCTCTCGAAACACCTAAAACATCATAATAATCTCTTTTCGCCATAAATTAAGTCATTTGGTCATTGAGTCACTTTGGTCATTGGTTCAATTTCCAACAACAACTTTTGCGTGGCGGGCCACTTTTTCATTAAGGTAGTAGCCTTTCTCCACTTCGTCAATCACTTTTCCCTTTTGATCATCAGATGGTGCAGGAATGTTGGTGATCGCTTCATGCAGGTCCGGATCAAATGCGGTTCCTATGGAGGCCATTTCCTTAAGCCCTTTTTGCCCTAATATATTCTTTAATTTTTGCTGTATCAGCGTAATGCCTTCTTTTACCGCCGTAACATCAGTAGAGTTTTCCAGATAGCGGGATGCACGGTCGAAATCGTCAAGTACAGGCAGCAAAGATACGATCACATCCAAACCAGCAGTCTGCAATAGCTCCTGACGTTCTTTGATGGTGCGCCTTCTGAAATTGTCAAATTCGGCATATAATCGCAGGTATTTATCATTTGCTAAACCAAGTTCCTGCTTCAAAAGCTGCTCGGGAGTTTCCTCTTCGGTCTCTACCGGGTTGCCCTCAGTGGCTGGAATTTCTTCCGTCAGCGGATTATTTTCGATATCTTCTTTCTTTTTTTTCTTAAGCATATCAGTAAGATTCATTATTCAGTGGTGCAAATCAATTATTCTGCCATTGTTTAAAAGCGGACAAGCTGACAGCAGCTATTGGTTTGCTGCATTGATGTTGGCAGATTATTCCCGCGATTGTCAGTTGAAAGCAAAGTTGGCAGTAAATCAGGCAAGTCCTTTTACAACCCGCTTTAAATGGTCGGAAAGGCGAAGCGTTAATGCCACCAGGGTCAGGGTAGGGTTAGGTGCTGCTGCCGTAACATAGCAGGATGCGCCAGCGGTAAACAGGTTGGCGATGCCATGCACTTTACAATTTGCGTCAACTACGCTGGTTTTTACGTCGGTACCCATGCGGGTTGTACCCATGTGATGCCAGCCGCCCCCGGTAAAGTCGGGCCAGCTGCTGTCTTGTTCATCGCGCAGATATTCCAGCAGGCGGATACGTCCCTTGGCGGTCTTACCCAGTTCCTGACCGATGATCTCGTAAATGCTTCGCAAACTGTGTTTTTCAAGCATGGTCAATTCCCAATGTAACATGGCACGCGGCATACCCAATGCATCTGTTTCGGTATCTAAAGTGATACGGCTATTGGGATTGGGTGCTTGTTCCATCCGGGTAAACAACTGGTAGGCTTTGTAGCCATTTTTGCTGGTAGCATTTTTTTCGGCCTCCCCAAATTTACTGAAGGCTTTGTCCCGTTCTTTCGGATCGCTCGATTTCCAGATATTGATAAATGCCGGTTGATCTTTTGCGGTTTCAAGCGGTGTAAAAGATGCCGTACCGTTAAGTATGCGGTATTCGCGTTGTTTTTTGGCGGTTATGGCAAGTTCTGCGCGCCATTTGGTTTTTGAATAGTCGATGGCGTAAAGCTTCAGCGGATCGGGCTCAGCAAACCAAAGTTCGGCCGATTTTATTTCCAGGTGTTCCATAAAATACCGGCCAACATTATCATGGTCGTTACCCAGCCCTTTGGGCGCCTGTTTGTTGGACGCTAAAAGAATCCTCGCGTTTTGTATGGAGCAGCAAGCTAGTATAAAATATTTCGCTTTAACCCGATGCTGTTTGCCGGCCAGGTTTTTTACGCTAAGCTCTTCAATTGCCATGGCGTTTTCGTTGGCACTGATATCAACCACGTTGGCATAGGTATACAAATGAATATTGGATGCCTTTACGATGCTGTCTTTATATTTTGCCCCAAAGCGGGTAGGAGGGCTAAATTGCCATATCTTATTGTACAAGGCCTCCTTGTCAAAAGGCAGAGACACTTTTGAAGGATCTTGTTTTAACCAGTAATCATAGTCGTATTCATAAGGACCCAGGTCGAGATTTCGGTGAGCACGTGCATAATAGGGGTCGAGCTCCTTCCGATCTATCGGCCAGCCGCTATGCGGTATCCAGTCGCGTTGCTCAAAATCTATCGGTTCAAACGTTGAACAAAAACCCGCCCAGTGACCCGTTGTTCCACCAAAATAATGTAGTCGGGCCGATTCCAGCGGATAATACCGTTGCCCGGTGGTTTTGCCCCTGTAGAGGTCCTGCATTGCAGCTTCGTAGTCGACCCCCCCCCCCTCCAGCAAAATTACTTTATAGGGCGTGTTCAACCATTCCAATGCCATGCTTATACCGGCAGCACCTGCGCCTATGATGCAAATATCGCCTTCAATCAGTGTATGGTCGGGTATGTTTCGGGCATCAATATGCATAATTCAGGAATTGACGATTGAAAATAATGCACACTGGCGCGCTTCGGTTATCGCCAGCACCCAGCCGCTTACCGTTACGGTTCGATTTGTTTTAAAATCAGAATTTACCTGAAGATCAATCAATCTCTGCAGATTTTCATTATTGCTGAATTGCTGATTCGATCTTAAAAGTGCTGAAAGTTTTTGATGGTCATCTTCGGCAGGCACAAGTTTCCGATAGGCTTTTCCAACCTCTTTGATGGATTTTACATCAACAAGGTGAGAAAAGAACTTCGGCAATGCCAGGGGATCATCAGTTCCCGGCGAACAACTGCTGATGGGGGATAAACCCAGTACTGCTGCGGTATATGCCGAAAGCCTGAGGAATGATCTTCGTTCCATTGATCCTTAAAATTTAAACCAGCTATGGATCCTAAACGCGCAGAAACACTTTCTTTTTGTACAAAAAGTTGAGGAATAGCCATTTGATCAGCAGGTAACAGATGGTGCCAACCACCAGTCCCCATGGGCCATCTATTAGTTGTATCAGCCATTTGAAAAATCCTTTGGTTGTATATTGCCAGTCGATAAAGTGACCCGACATATAGATTAGGATCGAGTTCATGCCTATTACTCTGAAAAAGAAGGCCCATTTCTGATAGCCTAAAACGTCGATCACATAATAGAAGGTTGAAAGCAGCAATAAGCTGATGCCGCCAACCAATAACACAAATGAACTCGACCAAAGATTCTTATTGATCGGGAAATCAAGGTTCCACAATAAAGCGAGACCAATAAAAACTACGCCGACAAGGTACATAATGCCAACTTTTCGGTCCTGAGTAAAGGTGTTCTTTTTTAACAGACTACCGGTCAGAATACCTAAAAGTCCGGTACTGATGGCAGGGATGGTTGAAAATAAACCTTCGGGATCGTGCATATTAGGTTTGCCATCCGGAAATGGTACATATAAATGTCCGGGTACGATGCTGCGGTCCATATAGGATGCAAAATTACCCTGCGGTGTCAGGTCGCCGGCATGGAAGCCGGGGGCAGAGGTGAATTTGAGTAATAACCAATATCCTATGATAAAAACCCAAAACCAAATGATCTGTGCGGTTTCTTTGGCGTACAAATAAATGAGGTTGGCGAAGAAATAAGCTACCCCAATTCGGCCCAACACCGATGGGAATCGGTATTCGGCAAAGGGCTTTAATACCAGACCATTGTTAACGATGATACCAAACAAAATGAGGATAAGGGCCCGTTTGCCCACGCGTAATAAAAGCTGACTGCGTGATTTACCTTTTTCCAGCTCGCGACCAACAGAATAAGGGGTTGATACACCTGAAAGGAACAGAAACAAAGGGAAAATGAGGTCATACAGGTGAAAGCCGTTCCAGGCAGGGTGCTCCAGCTGGTCGGATATTGCCTTTAAAATACCCGAATGTGGTGCAGCATCGCTCAGGGCATGAAAAAGCGCATCGCCGCCCATGATCCAGAACATATCAAAACCCCGCAGGGCATCCAGTGAATACAGGCGGGTTGGTGCCTGTGGTAAAGCATCAGTTTGAGTTGCAGTCATTGTTCAATTATTAGTTTGTAGAAATAAAGCTAAGAAATTTCGGGTACAATCAAGTTAAAATTGTTGTTACGAAAAGGGGATAGGGGTAAAAAGTTGTTTTGGAGATGGGGATTATGTGGTTTTGAAGAGTACTTTTTGCTTCATTGACACACCCCTGCGCCTCTCAAGAGTGGAACCTAACGCTATTTTAATCGAATTAATTCTCGGTTACTAAAAAATACTCTGATGCCTGAATTGTAAAATTTTATCTTTAGCCTGGACGCCACGGATGAAAGAGGGGTGGGCAAGAAAGTGGGTTGTCAGGCGCTTATTGCCTCAAATCATTCATCTCCAATAAAAAATTCACCAAAAAATTGGTATTCCTCATAAGAATCATTCATTTTGCAGCTTGTAAAACCCTGATCAATAAATGAAAAGATTAACCGAGGACAATGCCGCCCGTTATACCACGATACTTATCCTGATCACTTTCCTGATCCGTTTATTCATCGCTGCCTACACTGGTTTGGGTATCGGCGAAGCTTATTATTTCCGCGGTGCAGTACACCTGGAATGGAGCTATTTTGATCAGCCACCTTTGTTTTTCTGGTTAAGCGGGCTCAGCATCAAACTTTTTGGTTTAACCAATCTGGGGCTCAGGTTCCCGGCGGTTCTGTTATTTGCCGGTACAAGTGCGCTATTGTTTTTGATCACCCGCAGACTTTTTACAGCCAAAGCTGGTTTTTGGGCGGTAGCCGTAATGAACCTGAGTGCGGTATTTACCGTAGCCATAGCCTGCTGGTTTCAGCCTGATGCGCCGCTATTGTTCTTTTGGCTGGCAAGCGTTTATTTTATCGTCGAACTATTATTTGGTCAAGATAATTCAGATACAGCAGGCATCAGAAGCAGTCGCCGTACCTGGATATTGTGGATCCTCATCGGCGCATGCCTCGGTTTAGCTACCTTAAGCAAATACCATGTGCTGTTTATTTTTGCCGGGGCCTTTATGTTTTTTGCTACCAATAAAAGTCAGCGTCACTGGCTGTGGCATCCGGGGCCATATTTAGCCATACTCATCACCATAATTTTTGCATTCCCCGTACTATGGTGGAACTATAATAACAACTGGGCATCCTTTGTTTTCCAGGGTTCGCGGGCAGGTACTGGCTCAAAATTCCAGTTACATTTCGATTGGTTTTTTCGCAGCATAGGCGGGCAGGCGCTCTGGTTGTTACCCTGGATATGGTTCCCAACGGTTCGCCAATTGGTTAAATCGATGCGGCAACGCAATACCTCTCAGGTATATAGCTTTTTCTTTTGGTTTTCGATATTACCTATCGTTTTCTTTACAATAGTTACCCTTTGGGCCGACCTGCAATACCATTTTCACTGGCAGGCACCTGGCTACATGATGCTGTTCATGCCGCTCGGCTTTGCAGTCGACCAGGCTTTAACTACCGATGTTAAGCGGACAAGGCTAACCAGGCGCTGGATCAGCTTTTCTACTTATTTCACCGTTATTACGATCGGTGTATTGAACCTGCATATGACCACAGGTTTCTGGCAATGGTATGGTCCAAAATGGATCGTTAATCATTTCCATGGCGATAAAGTTGATCCTACCATACAGGGCATAGATTATGATGATATTGGCACCCGTTTTGCCAAAGAGGGCTGGACCGCAAATCCACGATTATTTGCCGGCAGCACACGCTGGTGGCTAACCGGCAAGGTTGATTGGGCACTAAAGGGGCAAAAACAGGTGATCAGTTTTACCAATGATCCACGCAATACGGCATTCCTCGTCGATCCAAAATCGGTTTTAGGTTATGATGCCGTTATCATTGCTCAGGATCAGCCTCAAAGTGTAAAAGACGATGTGACGCCTTATTTCGACAGCGTTAGCCAGTTGCCTGATATTGCCGTTATGCGTAATGGTCGGGATGAACTGCACCTGCAGGTATATTATTGCAAAAACTTTCATCAGGCCAAACAAGCCCGACCAGATATGCCGCTTTTCAGGCAGTTGAATGGATTACCGCCTTTCGGAAAATAAAGGTGATTCAGCTTTTATTTCGCGGTTATATCTATTCGCTGAGCTGTTAATTCTATCTCATCGTTCAACCCTATTGCAGTTGGAACAGCAGAATAAGCACCCAGCGTTTGGGTAAATTGACTGATTGCGGCATTGGTAAGCGTAATTGTTTCAAATTCGGCCAGCCTGCCTGTACCATCGCGATGAAGCAGATGGATAACTACCAGGTTAAGCACTTCGTTGCGCTGGGCAGCCATTGCCAAAGGAACGGAAGCTATATCGGCCTTTTTTATGAACGAAAAGGTAGTTGTAATTTTACCGGTGGCAGCGCCATTGGCGGCATCGCGAGGACTTTTAGTATTGTAGGAGAAACCAGTAAGTTCAATTTGATCTTTATTTGTGATAGCGGTAGAAGTACCTTTGATCTTTGCGCCACGTACTTCAATTTCGGCATAAGCAATAACCGGCTCAGCCTGTGCAAATGCCCTTACAACCGGTAATTGGAAAGCCAGGACCAATAAAATAATGAAGAATAGGTTTTTTGATTTCATGATGAAGTGATTTAAGTTTAAATTTTAAATTAAAACTAAGTGATTGACAGGAGTTAAGGAAATAATTCAGTTGAATAAACTATCCTCAATTGTTGAATGATGAATAATTTTCCAGGCGAATAAGCTTCAATCCAATTAATGCGATATTTACCAGCAGCAAAATTTAAAAGTCGATGCCAGTTGAACTTCAACCACCAAATGCCGGTAATCCTGAATCAGGTAATGGACCGGTTTCAGTTGCTGTAGTTCTGGCAGCGGGCCGATCCAAACGAATGGGACAGCCCAAACAATTATTGCGATTTGAGGGCAAATTGCTGTTACAACATGCCATTGATGAAGCAAGGGCATCAAAACTAAGCGAAATAGTACTGGTGCTGGGCTATGAGGCAGAGCAGATACAAAGCAATATAGATGCTAATGGCATCCGGATAGTTTACAATGCCGAATGGGATAGTGGTATGGCCTCATCATTGCTTACCGGCATTGGGGCAATAAGTAACCTGGGAATATCGTTTGATAACCTGATCGTATTGCTATGCGATCAGCCTTTTCTTAATGCTAAACTGATTGATGAATTAATTTCAACGCAGGCCCAAACTGCCAAACCTATTGTAGCCTGCGCGTACGAAGGCAGGGCAGGAGTGCCGGTAGTATTTCATTCTTCGTATCTCTGCCATTTAATGGGCCTGAAAGGGGATGAAGGTGCCCGCAAGATCATTAATGAACATCAGCTTGATCTGGCGCTGGTTCCTTTTGTTAAAGGTGGGATCGACGTAGATACGCCGCAGGATTATGATGCTCTTTTAAATAATTCACTATGAAAATTGCTTTTTTTACGTTGATCGCCCTGCTTTTTATGGCATGTGGCCCGGGTTCAACCGATACGCTTCAATTGCAGAAGAAGGTAGATAGTTTACAACAAGTGCTGAACAGATCGTATAAACCCGGCCTGGGCGAATTTATGCTGCTGATTCAACAACATCATGCCAGGCTATGGTTTGCCGGAACCTACAAAAACTGGCCGCTGGCTGATTTCGAGGTACATGAAATTGGCGAGACGCTGGATGATATCAAACAATACTGTACCGATCGGCCGGAAGTAAAAAGCATTGGTATGATCGATCCTGCGATCAGCAGCATATCAAAAGCGATCAAACAACAAGACGTGGAGCAGTTTAAAACAGCCTTTAAAACATTAACTGCCAATTGCAATACCTGCCACAAAGATAATCAGCATGGCTTCAATGTAATTTTGATACCAGCAGGTTTGCCGGTTGACAATCAGAACTTTAAACCGGGTAATTAATGTAACATTTTGCCCAAAAAATTGGACAATCGGATCATTTGCCTGTCTGCTGTTTGAACCGGATAGGCTGCTGACTTTGTTGCTGACGATACAGGTTAACAAGTTTGCCATGGTCGTTAACACCCCAATCGCTTAATGGAATAAAGGGCCTTTTAGCCTTTTTACGCTTACCGGTAATGGGCATGAACATCGTTAAAAAGATGGCACTCAGATTTAGTATTACAGACGTAGCGTTCATTGGCTGCAAGTTTGGTAAACCTATCATGCAATTTTGCTGCCAGAATTAACGAAGTCTGCCCCTATACCAAAAATTTGTAGCGATCAGGATCGGTATCACCTAAAAATAGGCGTTGGTTACATAGTTGATAGCCAATGCATTATTGTTAGCCGAACTGCCTGAAGACAGGCCCGTAAGCATAATGGTATAAACCAGGTTTGCATTTAAGGTTACATTATTTAAAGTAGCCAATACCGTATTTGTGCCTTGTTGCCGTACTTTAATAGTGTAGAGTTTATCTCCCGTAACGGGAATAAACGTGGAAAATCCCTTATAGCTTTTGTTTGCAACTTTAACGGTGTCATTCAATACCAAATCAACTGCGGGTGCATCCGGACTCAGGTCAACAAAACGTATATTGGCCTTGCCTGCGGCGGGTTGGTTTACCGTATCTTTTAATAAGATAAAATCGGTTTTATTTGGGGTGCCGCTCAGGAAAATAGAGTAGGCATTATTAGCTTTAAGCGTGGCAGTATCCGAAAACAACAATCCTTTTTCGCCATAGGTATAAAAATTGAAGGTTCTTAAACCCGTGTAGGCGCGAATATAGGCCAGACCGGTTTGATAGGTTACCGGCGACCAGTTTACCTGATTGTTATTAAAATAAACATCAAGTGCCGGAAGTGCTGTAGAGGCCTGAAATACTGAAACCAATGCTACAGGTGGCGCAACATAATTGTTGTTGTCTTTAATACAGGAAGAAAATAATGATAGCAGCGCAGCTATCCCAAAAAGGGCTGCTGATTTTTTGATTGATTTTAAATAGGTTTTCATAGACTCACGTTATCTTTCATCTAAATACGTAAAAGGCACAGGAGAGTGATACAAATATTTAAAAAAAATCTGCAAAAAGTGGCTTGAGTAATGCTTAGCCTGCATTTTTATCAGACACCCGAAGTCGCAATAACTGGTATACAGTGCCAACAACAAAGAGAAGAAGCAGGCCCGACAGTGCCTTTTGAATCAATGGATCAGCCGGTCCGGATGCAAAAGGGTGGCTTACCGGTAAACGCGTTGTAGTTTCAACAACAGCAGGTATGAGCGATAGAAATACGGTGGCCGACATGATAGCCGCCTGCACATATACGGCAGCCTTGCCAAAAATGCGATAAGCATAAATGGCTATTGGTAGCATTATCACGATAATGATAGACAGATAGTGACCCGGTGTAAAATGCCCTGTTTTCATGATAGGGAAACCGGTTACACAGGTGATTATGGTTAGCCAGGTATACAATTGCCCCCGGCTGGTTGCAGGATCTATCCGTCCTTTACGGATCAGGGTATTAAGTCCAACCAGCAAAGCGATGATACTAATGATGGTATGAATGATACCGAGGGTTGAGAGTGTATTAGGCATTGCAACAGGGATTGGTTTGTGTAGCCGAATTTAAATATAATCCCCGAGAAATTAATGCTTTCAAATCTTATACCGTTCCGTCTATTATCGGTAGCAATTCAATCAGGTTATTCAGGATATGATCCGGGTTGGCTTCACTCAGTTGTTCGGCTGTATGCGCACCGGTAGTTATGCCGATACTTAAAAGGCAGCCGGCATTTTTACCTTCTTCTATGTCTATAGCCGAATCGCCTACTTTAACCACACTTTTGCCCATCGGAACATCAAAAGTCTTCATCGCATACCAGATCATATCAGGCTCAGGGCGATTGCGTTTTACTTCGCTCGCTGTTACAAGATCGTCAAATTCAATGCCTTTTTGCCAGTTAAGCTTTTTAAGGATGCTTTCGGCGGTTTCCCGGTTGTACCCGGTATTAAGTACAGTTAAAATACCTCTTTCCTTTAAAGCCGAAAATAGTTCAACAGCGTTGGGTTGAGGTAATATATCAAGCGTTTCATAAGCTGTTGCTAATTGCCCGATAAAGCTTTCATAAACTGTTTTTGCAATAGCCTCGTCATCAATGCCTGCGTAGGTTTGCAGAATAGCCTTAATGGCCTGCAGTTTCTCTTTACCTGCTCCCTGTAGTAATACCTGGTCAAGCGTAAAAGGATAACCTGCGCCTTCAAGGGCTTTTTGCAGGGTTTTGTAAACAACATTATTTTCGTCAACGGTGGTGCCTGCCATATCAAACACTACCATCTTTATTGTATTGGCCATTTTATTTGTGTTTCTGGTTAAATCAATGATCCTGCCTTTTTACCGGGCAAACAGACCTGTATTTCGGTTTAGCGAAACTAAACATTGTTAATACTTTGCTCACTAATTTATTGTTAAGTTTTAATTAATTTCTGAAATGTTAACCCTGGCCGTTTTGGGGATTTTTAGCCGATTTTAATTTTCAGCGGTCGTTTTTGTGTGCAGAAGTGTAATTTTAAGGCCCGGCTCCGAGCAGGGTTGCCATATTTTATGAAGGAAATTAAAGCGATCATCAATGCCTATGACCATATAAACCGCAGCGATTCGCACGCGGCACTGGCAACCGTAGTGCGGGTTGAAGGTTCGTCATACCGGCGTACCGGTGCCAGGATGCTGATCACCGATGATGGCGTTTGGGTTGGCGGTATCAGCGGAGGATGCCTGGAGGGCGACGCTTTGAAACGAGCGCGATTGGCCATAACCAAATCAGCATCATCGCTGGTAACCTACGATACTACCGACGACGATGCCTACCAGATCGGTGTGGGGCTGGGTTGCAATGGAATTATTGATGTTTTATTTACGCCGCTTGATTTTAACGATCCTCGCAACCCGGTTGAGGTTCTGAAAGCCTGCTTAAAGGCCAACCGGCAGAGTCATATCCTGATCAATATCAGTTCCGAAAGCGGACATTGGCCCGGGGTTAAGGCCGGTGATGTAATACCTTATAGCCGGGAAGATAGCTTAACGCTATTTGCAGATATTGAAGTTGAGAAGTTATTGCTAGAAGAAATTGACAGCCGGGTACTCAGCGGACGGTCGGGCCCCTTTCAGATGGAATTGCCTGGCGGGAAGCAAATGTCCTGCTTTATCGAATTGTTATTACCCGAAATACATTTGGTACTGGTAGGGCACCAATATGATGTGTACCCGCTGGCACGGCAGGTGAACGAACTGGGCTGGAGGGTAAGTATGATATCCAACAAGCTAAAAGTAAATTTGAAATTAGCGGAAACGGTAGACGCTATTTACGATTATTCGCAGTTTGCGGAGATACCCATCGATCAGTATACCGGCATTGTGTTAATGGCGCACGACTATAAAATTGATAAATATAACCTCCCCAAAGCCTTAAATACACCTGCATTTTATATCGGTATGCTGGGGCCGCGTATTCGGTCAGAGAAGATATTTAGGGAGCTGGCTGAAGAGGGGGTATTGTCCGATGCACTATCCGAACGTATTTATGCGCCGGCGGGTTTGGATATCGGTGCGGTAAGTCCTGAAGAAATTGCCCTGGCCATTATAGCTGAAGTAAAGGCGGTATTTGCCAAACGCGATGGCGGTTTTCTGCGATTGCGGCATCAACCCATCCATGAACGAAGCTAAATAAGCCCTTATTTAGCCCAGATTTATCATTTTTTAATATTTTGTTAAATTATTTTACCTAAATGAAAATAGTGTAGATATTTATACCTACCTTGCGACCTTATTAAAACAAAAGTACAATGCAAAAAGAAGGAACAGTGAAATTTTTCAACAACACAAAAGGTTTTGGATTTATTTCACCGAGTGACAACAGAGAAGACATCTTTGTTCACTCAACAGGACTCATCGACGATATCCGCGAAAATGATCGCGTTCAATACGATGAAGAAACAGGCAAAAAAGGCCTAAACGCAGTAAATGTTAAAGTCATCTAATCAATAACTATAAGTTACTCGTAAAGCATCCGCCAAAAGCGGGTGCTTTTTTGTTTTAGGGGGGCACGGATATAATGCGGTTTTTCTTCTAATACATCCAAAAAATTACCTTTGAGTCAAACTCTACCGCTCCCGCGAGTTTTCAACTCGTGGTAAAACAGTTTAGCTTCCAGCTTAAACCTGTTTTGTATAAATTTGGTTAAAGACGGTTAGGCCCAAATTGAGGCAAAAATTACCTTTGAGCAAACACTCCAATTTAATGAAAAGAAGTTCGTCGGCTATTTACCTGGCTCTGGCAATAGGTTATTTTCTTTTTCCGCGGCTGGCTTTTGCCCAGGATTCTTTGTCTA
>Ga0164296_1001548_pt1 | contig 24179 bp, 20 predicted proteins | sample GEODES057metaG_FD_113533 | JGI IMG/M metagenome (GOLD analysis project Ga0164296, IMG submission 113533) | Dystrophic lake water microbial communities from Trout Bog Lake, Wisconsin, USA - GEODES057 metaG | ecosystem: Environmental > Aquatic > Freshwater > Lake | place: USA: Trout Bog Lake...
ATTAATTTCGTCAGAACTACTTATCTGAACGTTAATTCCTCTATGAGACTTTCAAAGGGCCTGCTGCCTGAGGTCAGGCAACGAGGGATATTATAGGTTCATTTGGAAGCCGTTTGTCAAGGGGTAACAACACATTTGGCGAAAAGTGGACGTTAAATGGTGTTGAAAAGTCTCATTGCAATGACAATTCTTATGTGAAGTTTCGAGATCAAGCCTGTTAACGGTACGATGGGCGCGTGAAGGTAAAAGCAGCAGTTCTCTACCGTGCCGGCGAGCCATTTCAGGTTCAAAAGGTCGATTTGGCTCCACCCAAATCAAGGGAGGTTTTGGTACGAGTTTCAGCCGCTGGTGTATGCCACAGCGACTGGCATGTCGTGTCTGGAGCGACCGGTCATCCAATGCCCGTAATTTTAGGACATGAGGGGTCTGGAGTTGTAGAAGCTGTTGGGCCTGATGTTCAAAGTGTAGGCGTTGGAGATCATGTCGCACTCAACTGGGCTCCAAACTGCGGCACCTGTTTTTATTGTCAACACGGTCAACCAAGCCTGTGTAGCACTTATGTGGAACCAATTTGGGCGGGAACGATGCTCGATGGCACGACACGGTTCAGTCTAGAGGGGCTTCCTCTGTATCATTTTTCCGGTCTGGCTTGCTTTGCTGAGCGCACTGTAGTCCCCGAACAATGTTGTGTTCCCATATCCAAAGATGTCCCCCTACAGATAGCTGCACTTATTGGTTGCGCAGTAACAACCGGTGTAGGAGCCGTGCTCAACACTGCAAACATAGCGTTCGGAAGTTCTGTGGTTGTCTTCGGAGCCGGTGGCGTCGGGCTCAGCATTGTAATGGGGGCCAAACTTGCGGGCGCTAACCCCATTTTGGTTGTTGACACATCTGAGGAAAAGCTCGCACTTGCCAAGGAATTTGGTGCCCACGCCGGCAAAATCACCGATTCAGAAGATATTGAGTGGATTAGGAGGCTCACGGAAGGCCGAGGTGCTGATACCGTTTTTGAGGCAATTGGAATCCCTTCAGTACAAGAAAGATGTCTTGAGGCTACGCGACCAGGCGGAGTCGTGGTATTCGCTGGAATCTCTCCCATGGGAAGTGGAACGAACTTGCCAGGAGCGATTTTGGTACGCCAAGAGATAACGGTCAAAGGTTCCTATTACGGATCGAGCGACCCTTCCCGCGACTTCCCGAAATTTGCCGACTTCTACTTAAAGGGTCAACTGGATTTGGACCGCCTCGTGACCCGAACCTTTGGCTTGGATCAGATCAACGAGGCCTACCATGAAATGCTTACCGGACGCACCGCCCGGGGCATCATTACGTTCTAGAGTCCAGGTTCCCAAGCTGGAAGCATATGGGTCAGCGGCTTATCCTTTCGATAGCCCAACTCATATTCGGCTTGGACCAGAGTGTGAATCTCGTGTGTGCCTTCGTAAATCATCGCTCCACGTGAGTTCCGGAAATACCGTTCAACCGGAAATTCATCACAGTAACCGTAGGCACCATGAATCTCCACAGCATCATTGGCGGACTTAAACGCGTTCGCACAGTTCTGCCATTTAGCCATGCTCACTTCGCGAGTATGTCGGAGCCCCACGTTCTTCATCCAACCTACTTGATAATAGAGTAGGCGCCCAATGTCTCGTCCTGCCACCATGTTGGCAATCATTTGCTGGACAAGCTGCTTTCTTCCGATCTCTTCACCCTGAACCTTTCTGTCCCGAGCATAGGTTGTGCAAGCATCCAAGCACGCAGTGATGATTCCAACTGCTCCCGACGCCACGGTATACCGACCATGATCCAACGCTGACATTGCAACTTTGAACCCATCTCCTTCTGATCCGACCAAACAATCTGCCGGTACCCTCAGATCATCAAAGAAGATTTGCCCAGTGTTTCCTGCACGAACACCCAACTTCCCTTTCAGGGGTTTGCTTGTGAATCCAGGAAGGTTTCGATCCACGATGAACGCACAGAAGACTGGCTTGTCCGCAGAATCAGCAAGCTTTGTGATAATAAGGAATTGGTCAGCGTAATCTGCTAACGAAATCCAAGTCTTTTCTCCGTTGAGAATGTAGCTACCGCCGTCCTTTCGAGCGGTGGTTCTCAAACTGATGGCATCTGAACCCGCGTTTGGTTCGGTCAGGCCAAATGCACCGATTCGTTCTCCACTGGCCAGTTTTGGTAACCATCGTTGTTTTTGTTCCTCAGTTCCCCACTGGAGCAAGGTGAGGCTATGCAGTCCACTATGGACGCTCATAACGACGCGGGCGCTTGTATCCGCCCTTTCCAATTCCTCGCAAGCAATCCCCAAGGAGATGTAATCGGTTCCGCTTCCCCCATATTTAGCGGGAATCCCGAGACCGAGGACACCAGCCTCTGCCATTTTGTCCAGCATCAATCGGTCGGATTTGGCTTCCCGATCTCGTTCAGCCAAGCCGGGAACAACCTCGGCTTGACCGAATTTATAAGCCATCTCACGAATGAGTTCGTGTTCCGATGTTAAGGCGAAATCCATGCTGTAAAGGGTACCGCCTTACCAGCAAATCGTTATCAGAACTCAGCCGATTGACCATTATCCAGAGCGACAAATTCGATCCCCTCTGCTTCCAATAGTCTTTGAATCATTCCATGGAACATGGAAGGCTTTGCCAACACGGCGTCATGGACCGGAAAACACTTCTTGACTTTCAATTTTACGGCATATTCAATCACTTCGTTGATCTTAAGCCAGGGCCCCGCGACCGGCAAAGCAAGTATCTCAACTGGCCAGAACGGGTTCAAAAAGGCATCTCCCGGATAGAAAAGCCGGTCATTAATGACAAATCCGGTGTTGAGAACCGGTGTGATCGTCCGGTGAATTGCTGCATGGGGACCTTCGACAGAGGTGATTGAGACATCGCCGATCTTTGTCGATTCCCCATCTCCGATCAATTCGTATCCGATACCTGCGCCATCCATAAGCTTCCCAACCGCCGTGTTCGTTAGGATTCGTGCGGATGGATTCTTGTCAAGAATCGCCTTAACTGAATCGATATGGATGTGATCGTAATGTTCATGACTTACCAGTACGGCGTCAATACCTTTCAGTTCGTTTTGAGCCGTCGTAAACATGCCTGGGTCGGTCAGCATACGAACGCCTTCATCTTCAATCAGAAGGCAACAGTGTCCAATCTTGTCTATTTTCATCGCATTCACTTGGCCCCAAATCCGTTGCCTATGTGGTGCAACCACTCTTAGGTTCCCAGCTTGGAGGGCTTTCCTGTATGCTGAACGAATTCGGTTCCCAATTTCTAACGAATCAGCGAAAGAGGATCGGGTAAGACCATAACTTCATCCCCCTTCGCTCTATCGACGATTTCTATTCCATGAACAAAACCACAATCCTTGCATTCTCGGTTCTTCCCGCCATGGTTCTTGGCCAAGCCGGTAAAGGGCGCCAACCGGCTGCAGCTGTAGCACCCAAGCCGACGGCACCAGCCCAAGAAACGGTCAGTACCGATGGTCCGGCTTGGCAACTTCTCAAGAATCTCACTCCTCGACAACTTGGCCCCACCAATATGGGTGGTCGCATTACAGGCATTGCCGTCTATGAGAAAGATTCCAGAATCTTCTATGTAGCCAGCGCATCTGGCGGTCTTTACAAGACCACCAACGGTGGTATCACTTTCGCACCTGTATTCGAGCGCGAAGGTTCCATTTCGATCGGAGCAGTTGCTGTTAGTCAATCAGATCCCAATGTAGTTTGGGTCGGCACCGGAGAAGCAACCTCACGAAACTCAGTCGCTTGGGGAGATGGTGTCTATAAGTCCACCGATGGAGGCGTGACTTGGACCAACATGGGGCTCAAAGAGTCGATGCACATTGGCAGGATCGTGATTGATCCGAAGAATCCAGATGTTGTATACGTTGGTGCCTTGGGCCGTCTTTGGGGACCCAATCCAGAGCGAGGGGTTTACAAGTCGACCGATGGTGGAAAGACGTGGGATCGAACACTTTTTGTGGATGACAAGACGGGCGTTATCGATCTGGAGATGAATCCAGAGAACCCTCGAGAATTGCTAGCCGCCATGTGGCAGCGACTGCGAAAGCCGTACGACTTCATTAGTGGTGGGGCTGGGAGCGGTCTCTACAAGTCCTCCGATGCTGGAAAAACCTGGCACCGAATAACAAAGGGGTTGCCTACGACCAATTTTGGACGCATTGGCATCAGCTACTTCCGAAAGAATCCGAAGATCCTTGTTGGAACATTTGAATACAAGCCTGATCGTAAGGCGGAAGAGGCAGAAAAGCCACCGGCAAAGCGCCCAAGTGACGGTGGTGAGGTCAAGAATTATGCAGGCGGGACCTATCGAAGCACAGATGGAGGCGAATCATGGAAGAGGGTTAATTTCCTTAATCCGCGACCGTTCTACTTCAGCACTCCCGAGCAGGATCCAGTAGATGAGAATCGAATCTACATCTTGGGAGACAACCTTTGGTATTCGGATGACGCTGGAAAGACTTTCAAGACTTTCAATATTCATGTCCACCCCGACCATCACGCCTTTTGGATTGATCCGAAAGATAACAACCATATCTTGGATGGCAATGATGGCGGTGCATTCGTAACTCGGGACCGAGGACTAGCCTGGGAGCAATATAACCAGTTGGCAATCGGACAGTTTTACGCCATTGCAGTCGACAATCGTCGGCCGTATTGGATTTATGGTGGCCTTCAAGACAACAGCTGTTGGGGAATTCCAACTCAGACCAAACGAGGCGGGGTCGCTTTTGTCGATTCTGTTGGTCTAGGTGGTGGGGATGGATTCCACTGTCAGGTGGACCCCACGGAGTGGAATATCGTTTACTCGGAAAGTCAGGGTGGAGCGGCCAGCCGCATGGACCTTCTAACTGGTCAATCCCGTGGAATTCGGCCACGACTAGAGGGCACGCGACTTCGATTCAATTGGAGCACCCCATTCATTATTAGTCCGCACAACCCACGAACTCTGTATTTTGGAGCCAACATCCTCTTTAAGTCAGTAGACCGTGGCGATCATTTTGTGCCGATTTCAAAGGATCTCACTACAAATGACTCGACCAAGCAGCATGCTGGTGATTCGAGCGTTACTCCCGAAAACACGGGAGCTGAAGCGCATTGCACGATCATTACGATCAGTGAATCTCCGACTAAAGAGGGCTTGATCTGGACAGGGTCTGATGACGGGCAAGTTAACGTCACCCGCAATGGTGGAACGACTTGGACCAACGTGACTGCCAATATTCCAGACTTGCCTGCCAATACTTGGTGTTCGAGAGTATTAGCATCCAAATGGTTTGAGGGTCGGGCCTATGCAACCTTCGATGGCCACCGGAGTAACGACTTCAAACCTTATCTCTATGTCACCGAAGATTACGGCAAGACATGGAAACCACTTACAACTGGCCTTCCCGAGGCTGACAATCTCTATGTGATTACTGAAGGTGAGAAGAATCGAGATCTACTCTATCTTGGTTCCGAGAAATCCCTTCGGATCTCGTTAGACAGGGGCCAAACTTGGACCCGGTTCAGAACGAAATTCCCAACCGTCGCAGTACATGATTTGATTGTTCACCCCAAGGAAATGGATCTGGTCATTGCGACTCACGGCCGATCGATTTGGACTTTGGACGTTAGTGGCCTCGAGCAACTCGGTAAGTCTGATTTGGACTCAGACGTGGTGGTACCTACCCCTCAAGACCTGCTTGTTTTTGCCAGAAATGGTGGCGGTGGTTGGGAAGGAGATCGTTATTATGTTGCTCCCAATAGCCAGCCTGGCACCCACATCATGTACTACTTAAAGAAGGCGGCAAAGGATGTTACGGTCATAGTCTCGGATATTAAGGGTGAGCGAACTCAGGAGTTCACCGGCTCAACCGAACCTGGATTGAATTCGGTGACTTGGTCCGGCCGATTGGATGGCCGAATGGTTACGACAGGTGACTACAAAATCACGGTAAAAGTGGACGGCAAAGAGTACATATCTTCCGTTCATGCAGAAGACGTTTCCGGTAAAGTTCAATAACCTATGCAGTCCGAGCTTTTCAAATCAGAACTTGAGAAGCTCGGACTTTCTCTTTCCGAAGAGCAGATTGAACAATTCGACCAGTTCGAGACCGAGTTGTATCATGTCAACGAAACGAGAAATCTAACACGCGTCCCTCAAGACGAGTGCTGGCAACGGCACTTCCTGGATAGCCTTCTATTCCAAGATCTAATTCCTCATGGGACATCTGTCCTTGATATTGGATGCGGCCCAGGCTTCCCTGCCTGGCCACTTGCATGTGCGCGTCCTGACCTGAAGGTCGCTGGAGTGGATTCGAACGGCAAGATGCTCGGATTTCTACAAGAACACCTATTGGACAACCTGACTGCGACTCAAGTTCGTGCTGAAGAATGGCACCAGACGGAGAAGTTTGACGTCGTAACAGGTCGCGCGTTGGCGCCCCTTTCCACCCAACTGGAACTTAGCGCCCGCCCTTGTAAAATGGGCGGTTTGGTGATCCCAATGCGGTCAAGTAGCGATAGAGCAACATTGGCCTCGATTGACCTCAAAGCACTTGGGCTGGAATTAGAAGCCATTGCGGAACGACAGCTTGCCCAAACCGACATCGTACGCTTGTTTCCGGTTTACCGAAAGGTTCAGAGGACCGGAGCCAAGTTCCCACGCCGTTGGGCCGAGATGAAGGCGAAGCCGCTTTAGCGGAAAGAAGAGTTCATATCGACAACCACGTCCTCACGTACAGCTTTAGTGTGTTTTGAGGTTCGAATCCGTTCTTTCAATTCAGCTTCATAGGCCGCAGAGTCGAGCGGCAAATCAACGGTCTTGCCGGTAAACGTTGAATAAAGCATCGCATTGGCGAACTCAACCGAGTGGATTCCTTCTGCAGCCGGCGCTATCAAGTCCCCGCCGTCTAAAATACAGTCGATAAAATTCTGTGTGATGCCAGCATGTTGCGGTCCATGACTGTTCTCTGGAACGTTGCATTGCCAGGTCGCAGGTGTTCCAAACGATTCTTTGGAAGTGGCACAGAATTCTGCAACTGACATTTCTGTGCGGTCAAACGTGATCTTGTCGTTTTCAAATACCAATCGCCCCCGATCACCGGCAATTTCAAGTCGGCTTGTACCGGGGGCCTCACCCGTCGTCGCCACGAATATTCCATTGGCCCCGTTGGCGTACTCCAAGTAGGCCGTCACGTCGTCTTCCACCTCAATATCATGGAATCGTCCAAAGTTACAGAAGGCTCGGACCTTGGTCGGCATTCCACATATCCATTGGAACAGGTCAAGCGTATGCGGACATTGATTGAGAAGTACACCTCCGCCTTCACCACCCCAAGTTGCGCGCCAACCGCCACTTGCATAATAGGCCTCGGTTCTGAACCAATTGGTGGCGACACATGCGGTTCTTCGGATTTCACCCAGTTCGCCATTCTTCACGATATTCCGAATGCGTTTGTAGAAGGGATCCGTTCGCTGATTGAACATCGCGGCAAACACCAAGTTCTTATCTGTATGGGCTGCTATAAGTCGCTCGCAATCGGCTTTATGCACAGAAATTGGCTTTTCGGTAAGCACATGAATTCCGTTCTGGAGCGCATCAATGCCAATTGTGGTGTGATCGTAGTGAGGGACAGCGATTAGGATCGCATCGATGGATCCCGATCGGATCATTTCGCCCGCATCGGTAAAGGTTTCATACTGCTTGTATCGTTCCAATTTCGCCGGCACGATGTCGCAGACGGCGGTGAGCTGACAGCGCTTAATTCGATCGATGCCTGCTACATGCCCCGATCCCATATTCCCCAAACCAACAATTCCGAGACGAACCATGTCGGGCAGGTTACCAAAAACTTATGCTCTCCGGTGCACGAGAATTCGAAGATATTTCCTTCCTACGGGATACGTCTCTGCGTATGCTTACGTGCGAAGTGCAATGAATCAGGAGGAACTGGAAGCCAATGTTTGAATTATGGAAATTGTTCGTTGTCATCATGATAGGTCGATGGCTCGTCTCCACCCTCGGTTTTGCTCGGTCAGTTGCAAAAAACAAGTTCGAACGTGAGCGTATTCAACATGCGAACTCGCCAAAAGGTCGTTGGCACACTTGGTGAGAACCTTTACGTCCTGAACCGGGGAATGCTTGTTCTCCTCGAATACCCAGCCGGTTATGCCCACATCTAAAGGGTGGGAAGCGGTACCCTGTTGGGCTTGGAAGGAACGCCAGCACTGACCGCACGAACGATTTTCAGATTCTATTCTCCACTAGCGGTTTCATGGCTGTTTATGGGCCTCGAAGGTCCCATATGTGAGGGGGTCATCAATCGACTTCCCAGACCAGAAATCAACGCTGCGGCATGGCCAGTTTTAATGGCTTTAGCAATCTGGATTGAGAGCCCAGTAATCGACCTCCTATCCACCTCAACGACTCTTGCAAAGGACCGCCAGCGCTACGAGTTGATCAGCCGTTTTGTTTGGTACCTGATGTTATGGGTAACCGTTGCCCATGCGGCCATTGTGCTTAGTCCGATTTATCATCTCATTACCGAGAACTTAATGGGAGTGAAGCCAGAGGTCGCGAATACGGCTCGCCAAGCATTAATAGTTTTGATTCCATGGAGTGCCCTGATTGGTTGGCGGAGATATTTGCAGGGAATCCTAATTAGACACGGCCGAACGCGCTCTATTAGTCTCGGTACGAGCGCCAGAGTCTCCACACTGCTCCTCCTCTCGATCATTCTTGTCCGCACGACGCATTTGCCGAGCATTCTCATTGCGGCGACTGCGATTATCGCTTCGGTAGCAACAGAGTCGGCCTTTGTGCATTGGCTAAGTCGAGATGTGATCCGCCAGTATTTCCGCACCCAAGTCGAAAGCAGTGAGGAGAAGCTGACCATGCGGAAGTTAGTTTCGTTCCACATCCCCCTTTCGGCGACAACAATGGTCAACCTACTGGTGCTACCACTGGTGAACGGAGGGTTAGCGAGAACTGATCAGCCAGTTCTCGATCTTGCAGGGTGTGGTGTTGCGGCAGCGATCCTTTTCTTGCATCGAGCAGTTACAATCTGTCTTCCTGAAGTTATTATCACTCTGTACAAAGGAGAAGAGAGCCGTCTAAAGCTTCGCAGTTTCTCGCTTGGAGTTGGAGTTGTATCATCAGGCTTGATCCTCTTCCTTGCCCTAACAGGTCTCGACCGCGTCCTATTCGATTTGCTGATTCATGCGAAGCCTGAAATTGCCGAGGTGGCCCATCGATCCTATCTGTTTTCAGCAGCAATACCAGTTGTGGATTCTGCACAATCTTATGTCCGTGGATTACTCACCGCTCACCATCTGACCGTATCAAGGTTGTTCGCGATTCTTGCTGCGATCCTGGTGCTCTTTGGTGGCGTTGCTCTCGGAGTTCAACTGCGATGGTCTGGACCGGTCCTCGCTGCAGTTGCAGTAACCAGTGCACTTTCGGCAGAATGGATTGTCTTGGCGACTGCTTGGGCTAGAGCACAGAAGAAGAATGGCTCATTGGGGCCAGTACTTTAAGAGACAAGATTTTCTTCTGACGTACCGAACATGAGAGATTTGGCGGCGTCTGATGAAATGATCGCAAAGCCATCGTATAACCAGATTTGGGATTCAAGCCCAATTCGTTGGATACTGGCATAGATACGCTATTCGTTTTGGAGAGCTATACCGTGATTCAAGAAGCCGTTCAATCGCATTCCGTGCCTGGTGGTGAACTCATTGAGGCCCCTTATGTTCGTGTCGTTTTCCAAAGGGGGTTCCCCAGTGACGTAGGCATCAACGGCTGCCGAGTAGACGACGTTATTCGCGTCGCAATTGATAAGTTGGAGTCTTATCAACTCGGTGAACTGGCTTGTGAAGAGAACGCTGAGGCTCTACGCTATCTGAAACTGGCTCGTCAAACGATGGCAGCACGTATTCAAAGAAGAAAGGAGCAAGGGGTTCTGAATACGATGTGCCCCCACACCTACGAGCGAACTGAAGACGAGAATGAAGATTTCTCGGCGACAGGTGCGTAGCAAGCTTGGCTTTGGGTGTCTTGATTTAAAGCCTAGCCGGACAAGCAACTCACCTTTGTGAGAGCGCTCTCGAAGCGCTTCTCATTCCCATAAAATCCTCAATTACCTGGCACTTTTATGTCCTCAGGATCAGTATCGGTTGTTTGTCGGCACAGTCTGGTCTGTGCTTGAGATTCGGCAGCACTGCCGAGAGGATGGAGAGATGGGTCTTAACACTGTGCTCGTAACACTTGCTGGGTTGTCGCTGGCCGCCGATGTAGCGGTTGTCACAAGCCCCAGTACTTCGATCAGTTTGGCAGTTCCCCGCCTGAGTAGCATAACCATTGGGAAACAAAAGGGGAGTAATACTTCGGTTCAATTCAGTTCCGCACAAGTCACAGAAGTTCTTCGATGGCTCCGAGACAACGGCTATAACTTCGTGGTTAACGATAGTGAGCTGCCCAAAAATCGAACTATTACCCTCAATATCAGCAGCCAGCCGGTTTCGGCAGTTGCAGATGCCATCGCCAGATCTCTCGATGGTCATTGGGAGACAAGCAACGGAATCCATGTCTTCAAGAAAGGGACCTTCATGAAGAACTGGATGACGGTTCCGTCGGAAGGCAATCTCATTTGGGGAGGAGCTATTCCAAGCGACAGTCAAATTCAAGAGAAGATCGCACGGGAAATGCAGGATGCCTTCGGACCCAAATTCCAAAAGCAGATGGAAGAGATGGCACGAAGCCAAAAGCTCAGCGCAGAAAAACAAGAACTAAAGGCAAGGAAGCTTCAGGAACAGTTCGGTCCAGAGTTCGAGAAGAAGATGCAGGATGCTTTCGGACCCAAGTTCCAAAAGCAGATGGAAGAGATGGCACGAAGCCAAAAGCTCGGCGCAGAAGATCAAGAACTAAAGGCAAGGAAGCTTCAGGAACAGTTCGGTCCAGAGTTTGAGAAGAAGATGCAGGATGCTTTCGGACCCAAGTTCCAAAAGCAAATGGAAGATATGGCACGAAGTCAGAAATTCGATGCTGAAATTCAGGAGAAAATGGCCAACAGTCTTCGGGATCAACTCGGGCCTGACTTTCAGAACAAACTCAAGCGAGAGATCGAGCAAGCCCTAAAGGACCAGAAGGGCATGCTGGATTTTCAGCTCAAGCACAAGCCTTTTGTGGAAGACAAGTTGAACGGACTCGGTGGTTCAGAAAACAGAACACATTCATGGATGACCCAAGCACACTCGTCGGACAAGGGTTCAAGCTTTGATGCAATTCATTTCATGAACACGCTTACCCCTGAAGAGAAGGATCAGCAGAAAAAACAAGGCTTCGTATGGTTTAACGACTTATCCTCAGACCAGAAGAAGATGTTTGCCGGGTTCTCTGGCAAATTTGAGATTTCCCTCAAATTAGGTGGAGACGAAATTCGAGTAAAGCGAAACTGAACTCTAGCAGTTCAACCCGGTACCCTTTACCTATGAATCGAACGTTCGTAGGATTGGGTAGCGGGTTAGCTTTCATCGCGGTAGCCTTGGGAGCATTTGGCACACACGGCCTTCGTGACCGCCTTAGCTCAGCCAACCTTCAAATCTGGCAAACGGGGGTCCAGTATCACATGATTCACGCCGTCGGATTGATCCTGATCGGCATCCTCCATAGTCAAATTGATTCCAAGGCAGTGACCCGCTCTGGTTGGCTCCTTTATTACGGGATCCTGATATTCTCAGGCAGCCTCTATGTATTAGCACTTACGGATATTCGGTGGATCGGCGCGATTACTCCCTTAGGCGGGGTCTGTTTCTTAGCCGGTTGGGGCTCCCTCGCTTACACAATGTGGAAAAGCTCGAATTCGACAGTTTAAGAATCTCTAGCAGGAAGTTTCGAACCGGACGGTGAATACTTGTCGTATGCGCCGTAGTGCTCTTTTTTTAGCTTTAGCCCTTCCGGTTCTTGCGCTTGCTCAGAACGATGAGCAGTATGGGAAGAAGATCCGTGAATACACCACAGAATCGTTCTTCCTACCACCCTCTGTCGATCATCTACCGTCCAGTCGATCCATACCTACGCCCGAGAAGTTCCTTGGGCATATCGTTGGCGCTCCAAACGTACTCTCCTATAGCAAACAAACCTCGGATTATCTGCGCCTTCTAGAGAAGAGTTCCAAGCGCATTCGCGTTTTCTCAATGGGATTGAGTGAAGAAGGCCGTGAGATGATCGTGGCAGCAATCTCTGACGAGTCCAACCTCAAGCGACTCGACGCAATCAAGAAGATGAACAGCGACTTGGGTGACCCACGCCGGTTTAAAGACGACAAGCAAGCTGATCGCCTCATTAAAGAAAGTGTTCCGATGTATTGGGCGACAGGAGGAATGCATGCTCCTGAGACGGGCCCACCTGAAATGCTTATGGAGTTGGCTTATCGCCTAATTGCCAGTGAAGAAGATGCAATCAGGAACATTCGGAAGAATGAGATCGTTATGATCACGCCAGTTTTGGACGTTGATGGTCGCGACCGCGTGGTGGACTTATACAGGTATCGCAAAGCAAATCCAAAGAAGCCGGCGATTCCACTTGTCTATTGGGGGCACTATGTCGCCCATGACGACAATCGAGATGCGCTCACCATGGCACTCAATTTATCCAAGTATTTAATGAAAACATGGATAGATTTCAAACCAACAGTTCTCCATGACCTTCATGAATCAGTCCCTTACCTTTATATCTCGACAGGTACAGGACCCTACAATGCCTGGCTAGATCCACTTGTTATTTCTGAGTGGCAGGACATGGCCTATAACGAAATTCAGCAGATGACAGCTCTGGGGGTTCCGGGTGTCTGGACCCATAACTATTACGATGGCTGGGCTCCATCGTACGGATTCTACGTAGCAAACGGCCACAACGGAGTAGGCAGGTTCTACGAGACGTTTGGTGGCTCGGGTGCAGATACTGGAATCCGATCCGCGGGTGATACCACCAAAGAGTGGTACCGCCCAAACCCTCCTTTCCCCAGAGTTCGATGGTCTATTCGAAACAATGTAAATATCATGCAGGCAGCACTTCTGATGGGAATGTCAAAAGTTGCTACCGAAAAGGAAAAGTTCCTAAGAAACTACTACTTGAAGGCAAAGCGATCGGTTGCCAAGGCTACCACTGAAGGCCCGGCAGCTTGGATTATCGATGGTAAGTCTCCAGTCGAGAATGCCAACCAATTGGCGGGGATTCTCAAATTGCAGGGAATCGAGGTTCAAGTTCTCGACCAAGACATTACAACGACGGATGGCAAATTCACCAAGGGCTCATTGTTGGTCAGAATGGACCAGCCCTATAGCCGCATGGCGGATATGATGCTGGACAAGCAGTATTACAACCCGACCGATCCTCGATCTTACGATGATACGGGTTGGGAGATCGGTGCTCTATTCGGAGTTCAGACAGTTCGAGTCAAGGACACGAAGATTCTTAGCGCAGCAGCCACACCCTTTGCGGGGTCTGGCATTCCCAGCACTCCCAAAGGGTTGGAGGGTAAGCGGATCGCTATCGTTCACACCTGGACCAGCACGCAAGATGAAGGTTGGGCAAGGGTGGCGTTTGATCAGCGCAAGATTCCATACACTTACGTTTCCGTTCATGAACTCCGGGATAACCCAAACCTTAAGAATCGTTTTGACGTCATTTTGATCCCCAATACTGGCGGAACTGCCCAATCGATAGTCAATGGAACACCGATGTTGGGAGACCCAATTCCTTGGAAAGCTAGTCAGGAGTATCCGAATCTGGGTGGTCCGGATTCCACCGATGACACCAGAGGGGGAATCGAACTTAAAGGGATGGTGAACATTCAGAAATTCGTTTCTCAAGGCGGCATGCTAATTTGCGTCGGGAATGCGTGCCGGGTTCCCGTTGAATATGGGTTGGTCAACGGTGTAACAGTCACGCAACCAAACCAACTCAACGCTCCGGGAGGAGTGTATGCACTCGAACGTGCTGACGAAGCCAGTCATATTTTGGATGGCTATGGTGACTCGGTAAGTGGCTACTTTAATATGAATAGCACCACTATTTTGTCTGCTGGAGGTGGATTCAGCCGTGGAGGTGGGGGACGTGCAGGGGGGCGATCACCAGGCCAAGCTACTCGTGCCAGCGGCCGTGGAAGTCTTACTGATCCAGATGTTGTTCAGGCAAGATCACCTTACACACCCAAGTCACTACCAGGCGATGAACCGGAAGCCAATGGACCTAGGGGGCCCCGTCTTCCCTCACCCAAAACCCTTCTTCGTTTTGCTGATGCATCGAAGGTTCTCATGAGTGGCATGATTGATCATCCGGAGGAGCTTGCGGGTAAAAGCGCTGTTGTGGACTGTCCAGTTGGTAAGGGACATGTCATTCTGTTTAGCATCAACCCGTTCTGGAGGGGGGAAACTGTTGGTTCTTATAACCTCGTCTTCAATGCCATTCGGAATTTTGCCAATTTGGATTCAGAGCAAGTTGACCAGTGAAGCTATCGAGGCCTTGAGAACGGGAATATGAATCGATTTCCTGGAGCACTGTCCTTGGACGCTCCAGGAGAGGGCAAACCAAGGCTATCTCGTGCAGTTTCTGATCAAGATTAGATTCGAATATGGCACGAACAGCGTATCTGAACTCCGACGCCGAGACCCAAGTGGTTAGACTAAAAAAATGGTGCTGCCTCTTTTGAGGCAGCACCATTTTTTTAGTGTGAGCAGTTATCGAATTGCTTGTTCAGTCTCCGCATCAAAAATGTGGATGCGTTCCAAGTTGATGCCAAATTTGGAAGTTTGAGCTTCCTTGACCTTGGTCTCATTATCGATCGTCGCAATGATACTGTGCTTGCCAATGCTGAGATAGGCGACATATTCGTGGCCCAAAGGCTCTAGAACATCAACCTTGGCATTGATTGAGTTGTCTTCTGTCACCGCGACATTACTTGACAAATTCGCATCGAAAATGTCTTCCGGTCGGATACCCAAGGTGACTTTCTTGCCGATCATCGATGCTGCAGGGTGGTTGGCTGAAATTGGAAGTTTGAATTCATCCACATCAACGGCGGCACCATTTCCGTACTGAACAATCTTGGCATCCAAGAAGTTCATGGGGGGAGAACCGATAAAGCTTGCGACAAACTTGTTAGCCGGATACGCGTAAACCTTTTCTGGCTCGTCGCACTGCTGCAAAAGGCCGTCGCGCATGATCGCCATTCTCTGGCCCATCGTCATCGCCTCAACCTGGTCGTGAGTCACATAAATCGTCGTGATCCCTAACTGGCGATGTAGCCGAATCAGTTCTGCACGGGTTTGAACGCGGAGCTTTGCGTCCAAGTTGGACAGAGGCTCATCCATCAAGAAGACTTTTGGTTTTCGGACGATGGCACGAGCCAAAGCTACGCGCTGTCTTTGACCACCAGAAAGTTCCTTTGGACGGCGATGTAGATACTTCTCAATATCCAGCATCTTCGCGACCTCTTTGACTCGTGAGTCAATGTCGTCCTTGATCTTCTTGGCTTCTGCCATATTGGCAACTTGCCAGAAGAAACCTTTTAGCTCACGGAGCCTAAGACCGAAGGCTATGTTGTCATAGACGTTCATGTGTGGATAGAGCGCATAGTTTTGGAAAACCATTGCGATATCTCGGTCTTTCGGTGGCACGTCGTTGACTCGTACGTCACCGATCATGATGTCCCCTTCGCTCGACTCTTCCAAGCCAGCTACCATCCGTAGGGCGGTAGTTTTGCCACAGCCAGATGGTCCGACGAGAACCATGAATTCTTTGTCTCGAATCTCCAAATTGAGATTATTGACGGCTTTAACGTCTTTGCCAAAGATCTTGGTGATGCCCTTAAATGCGACTCCTGCCAAAAAAAGCTCCTCCGCTCACCCAGTTCATCCTAGGTGATGTCGTGCAGATTATAACTCAGTGTTCGCAGGAATTGGGCCGATATCTTTGCCGCATCCAATTAACCGATGAAATAGCTGGTAGGTTGACCGCTATAATCCGATTGATATGCTCAGCGACGTACGGCGAATCGTAGCAACAGACTGTGGGTCTACCACCACTAAGGCAATCCTCATTGAGAAGAGTGACCAAACAGGCGAGTATCGATTAGTCGCCAGAGGAGAAGCTCCGACCACTGTTGAACGACCGTTTGAAGACGTGACGTTGGGAGTGGTCAACTCTATTACCGAGTTGGAAGAAATCACTGAAGCCAAAGTGCCAGAAGGATTTGAGACAGGTCGGCGCACACTTCTTAAAGACGGAAAGGTTTGGCGACAGTACAAGGAAGGAGTTCGCGATAACTCAGATGTCCATTCCAAGTTAGAGTCTAGTGATTTGTACGTGAGTACATCGTCAGCGGGTGGCGGCCTTCAGATGATGGTTGCTGGCGTGGTGAAATCTATGTCGGCTGAATCAGCCGAACGTGCAGCTCTTGGTGCTGGAGCGATCCTCATGGATACTTTGGCAGTTGACGATGGTCGCAAGGATTATCAAAAGGTGGAGCGGCTGCGCCAACTTCGCCCTGACATTATCTTGATGTCGGGCGGAACGGATGGTGGAACGAAATCTCACCTCATTGAAATGGCTGAGGTCGTTCGACGGGCCGACCCGAAACCTCGATTCGGAGACATGAAACTCCCAATTATCTTTGCTGGCAACAAAGATGCTCGTGAGGACGTTGGCAAGGTTTTGGGAGAAGGAATTGCGCTTCAGGTTGTGGACAATCTCCGACCAACATTGGACAAAGAAAACCTCGGCCCAGCAAGAGAAGAAATACATGAAATGTTTCTCGAGCACGTGATGCAGCAGGCTCCTGGGTATTCGAAACTACTTCAATGGACCAGTGAAGAAGTTATGGCAACCCCCAATGCCGTGGGCAAACTCCTTAAGGAATACGCTGAGAACGAGAAAATTAACGTTCTGGGTGTCGACATTGGAGGCGCCACAACTGACGTCTTCAGTGTCTTCCTATCTTCAACAGGAGAGAGGATTTACAATCGAACCGTATCAGCCAACCTCGGTATGAGCTACTCAATCTGCAATGTTCTCAAGGAAGCCACTGTGGAGAACATTGCTCGGTGGATTCCATTTGACATTAATCCCGCCGAAGTACGCAACCGCCTGCGTAACAAGATGATCAGGCCGACAACAATTCCGCAAACGTATGAAGACCTCTTAATCGAGCATGCGGTTGCTCGGGAAGCACTTCGATTGGCTTTTTATCATCATAAGAGTTTGGCCAGGAATTTGGTTGGAAACGCTCAACAACGTGACGTTGGCCAGATCTTCAATCAGGAGTCTTCTGGCGATTCGCTAGTCAAGATGATGGAATTGGACATGATCATTGGATCCGGCGGCGTGTTGTCGCACGCTCCCAATCGTGCTCAATCAGCCTTGATGATGATGGATGCCTATCAGCCTGAAGGCATAACCATGCTAACAGTAGACAGCATCTTTATGATGCCCCACCTTGGAGTGTTGAGTGAGCACCTTTATGAGGCAGCTAAAGAGGTGTTTGAGCGTGACTGCATCGTCAAGTGCGGCCATTGTATTTCGCCGGTTGGAACAGGAAAAGATGGTGAGCCATGCGTAACGGTCAGTGGAGACGGAATTAGTATTAGCGTGCCGTTCGGAGAGATTGCGGTGATTCCTTGCCAAACTGGGGAGTTTAAGAATGTCGAGATCATCCCAGCGAAGACATTTGACGTCGGTGCGGGAAAGGGACGCCCAAGAACTGCCAAGCTCGAAGGAGGAACCGTCGGAATCATCATAGATACCCGCGGCCGCCCATTCAACTTGGATCTTTCCTCGCCAAATCGTGTAGCTAAACTCGTTTCCTACCTGAAGGCATTTGGTCTTCCACTACCGAAGTGATTTGATGCCTTGGCCTGTCTAAAGAAGATTGCACATAAACAGGTCAAAGCATGGCTTGCGGCTTCGAAGTTGTTTCTGGTTCAAAACCCGTAAAAATACTCTCTCTAATACCAGTAAAAGCATCAGGTATTTCTTGCGCCATGCATTATAATGGAGGGTGCGTCTAAGCTTCGAAGCGGCAAAGCGGGGTCTTATGGGGGTTCAATTCTTAAGATCTAGCCAAACTTTTGGGACTAACAGGCCCTTTTCTTCATTTGAAGATTGTAAAAGGTGTAGTCTCATAGGGTCGCTAAGGCATGAAAACGTGTTTGATGGGTGTATCATTGAACGTTAAGCGCCGAAGCTTATTCGGATGATTTGTTTTGCGTCACAGTCCGTTCGACGGAAGTGTGCTGAGATGGGAGGAATAATGGTTTCACGAAAGCTAAATATCTTAGGTTTGATTTCTGCAGCCGCGGTCGTCAGCGGTGTGCTCGTTGGTTGTGGTGGTTCCGGTGCTACGGTAGCTGGAACGTCAACAACTGTTACAACAACCGGTGGAGTAACGACCACTACTGGTAACTCAACGACTACAGTTTCGTCGTCGACTTCACCACAGCAGGTTCAAGTAACCACGTCAGGCGGAACCGTTACAGCTACTGTTCCTCCAGGACAGCCAGCAATTTCTTCGTCGACCACGCTTGCGGTTATCCCATCCGGCACATCGTTCTTCAACGGTTTGTCCGGTGTTGTTAAGCCTCGAGGCGGCGGAGCCGGCGAAGTCTTCATCAGCTATGACCGAAACACTTGGTATGACACCGGAGTTCTCGTTGGTACCAATGGTACGTTGAGCCAGAATATGGTGTTTGCTGCACCTACAACTTCGGCATTCTCCACGCCAATCTTCTTCAAGATTCAAGGTCCGTTGAATTTCACAGGTTCAGGCACTTCAGGCGCTACTTTGACAGTTGGCCAGCTGATCCTTGGTTTCTTCATTGCTGCTGATGGAAAGACTTCTCTACCGTTGACGCTCGCACTCAACCTGCCAGCGAACAACGGATCAACAGCTGGTGGTAACTATGCAAACCTCTCATTCCCAAGTGAGTTTGCTGTTGGCGTAGGGACTCTTCACATCAATTGGCCCGGTGTCACCAAGATTCAGACGAAGACTGCAGTTCGTGGCTTGTTGAGCTTCAGCGATCCATTGAGCGATACTTCGGACCACATCCCAGCCGCTGGTGTTGACACCGTTGAATTCGATATGATCGGATTCACCTTCTAAAAGAGGTACGTGACTTGAAATTACAATCCATTCGAGCTGCTTCGGTTGCTCTTGGATTGGTAAGTGTGGGGGTTGCACATGCAGCCCCCTCTTTGCATTTACCACTCCATAAGGCGATCAAAGCGGTGCAATCAGCTTCGGACGAAGATCAACAACCATTTAGTTGGACATCGCCGAACGCCATTCAGGCGGGACTAGTCACAAGAGGAATTTCGATTTCTGGTGGTGACACTTATGCCACCTACCAGGGTAGGAGCTTTGAATCCAAAGAAGCCCTGGTTAAAGCCGCAGTTTCAGATCAGTTCCAACTCTACTATGGTCGTCACTTTACGTTGGCTAAAGGAAGAAGTTCCACCAGTAGGTTTCATGGCGACGATTCCATCTTGGGTGGCCGCTATGTGATTAAACGCCCTACGGGTGAAGATCCTACAGCTTGGTCTGTGCAATTCGAATCGGTTCGTCCTTCTACGGCAGAATTCAACTCTGGAGCCAACACTGAGCTGCTCGCGGGTACCAAGAATAACTTATTCGCGGTTGACTATTTGGATGTCAACAAAAACAATCTACAACTCGGATATTCAGCAATTGATGCTCCGGGCGGATTGAATGCCCGAGCGATTACGTTCGGTGTTGGCCACGATTTCGATCTTGGATCCAACATCCTCAGTCGGCTAGAGGCCACCTTGGTTGGTCAGTCGTTTATTGGGGCCACAGAATCTTCCAAATTTGAACTCAAACCTGTTGTATCAGGTTATGTGGGATACCGTGCAACAAGCTGGTTAAATCTGGAAGGGAGCGTAACGGCCATGCCTAGTGGTATGCCATTTTCCAGTGGAGACTTCACTGGCGTGAGCAGTTTTGCAATCTACACTCCAGGCGGAATTGTCAATGACCTGCGGTCTAAGTTCTTAGCTTTTGGGACTCTACGTTTAGTAGGACACTGGAGCTTCTAACTTATCCTCCTTTATACAATACGAACAGCGGCTGCCTCATAGGGATTTCTATGAGACAGCCGCACTTTTTTGGTCTGGCAGAAAATGTGCCTTATGTGCCATAATCTCTGAACACTCTGAAGACAGCCGGTGGCCGTACGCCATAAACGATCGAAAGATCGACCAGCCGAGGGGGCGAAAGGAAAATACGAGACCCAAAGGTCTCAACCGAATTTTGCGATTCATTCGCGAATGAAGGACCTGCGCCAACTTTGCCGGGCGCAGGTCCTTTCTGCTTTCAGAGACAGGTGCGAAAACAACATGCCAACAGCAGCCAAACAACGCACAATCGAACAGGCCAAAGAGTGGTACGCCAAGTCCACGGGCGTAGTCTTTACCGACTACCGCGGACTCAAGGTTAAAGAACTTCAGGAACTTCGAGCCAACCTTCGTACGAAGGGTGGTGAGATTCACGTTCTCAAGAACACTCTCTTCCGCATCGCAGCTGGCGAAGATACCGCCAACCTGCCAGCAGATCTTCACAACGGCACGACTGCATTTGCATTCGTGTACGAGAACGAAGCTGATGTCGCGAAGGCCCTGCTTGATTTTGCAAAGACAAGTAAGAAACTCGTCGTCAAAGGTGGCTTTTTCGGTGGCAAAGCGTTTACGTCGAAAGAAGTTGAGGCACTGTCTGAACTTCCGCCACGAGATGTATTGATCTCGCAAGTGATCGGACTGGTCGCTTCGCCGATCAGCAACCTCGTTGGTACGATCGAAGCGCTTTACGCTGAACCCATTCGAACGATTGGTGCAGTGGCCGATAAGGTCGCTGAGGGTTAAACCCCAACCAACTGTAGAAACAGCCACAGCAAAAAATCAAATACCTTGGAGGCTAGCGCCTCCCCTGATCGAAACGAATTAAAAAGGAATACGGAGAACGTATAAATGGCAAACGTAGTAGAAACTATCGTTGAGCAGATCAGCGGCATGACCGCGATCGAGCTCTCTGAACTCAAAAAGGCTCTCGAAGACAAGTTCGGCGTAACCGCCGCTGCTCCTTCATTCAACCCAGCAATGTTCGCAGGCGCAGCAGCAGCTCCTGCAGCAGTTGAAGAAGAGCAGACCGAATTCGATGCAATCCTCACATCGGCTGGTGACTCCAAGCTCAACGTCATCAAGGTCGTTCGAGAAATCACTGGTCTCGGCCTCAAGGAAGCCAAGGACCTCGTTGATGGCGCTCCCAAGCCTATCAAGCAGGCTGTCAGCAAGGACGAAGCTGAGAAGATCAAGGCTCAGATTGCTGAAGTTGGCGGAAAGGTCGACGTTAAGTAAGTCGAACTTTAAGTTCAAGAAGGTGGAAGCTGGGTTCGCTCAGTCTCCACCTTTTTTGATTTAAGCCAAATAGCCTACAGCGCCTGCTTGCAGGTGAGCCATAGCAATCCTGAACGAGTCCAGCGAAACACACTTTTGGATAGATAGATCGTGTTCAGGTGCATCACATTGAGCACAAACCAGACCATTGCAATGCTCAATTTGAATCGAGTATCCGCTTTGTGAAGCAAAGAACGGGTTTCCCTCAATAACTTGTATCAATTGATATGGGGCAGATGGAAAGACAAACTCATTGACGACACTTCCAACGCGAGCAGACACCACTACATTGCACGTACCGTCCGGATAACTCCAGATATCGATACACATGCCAGTATCTTCAGCTTTGTTCTCACAAAATGAGACTGCTAGTTCGCCAATCAAAATAGACCCTCGTGTGCTGTAACGAAACATTAGACTGATTTGTTCAGCTACGCGATATCAGCGATAGGTCTAAAGACCCGACAAGATGCTCAGTATTTTTACGGTTATGCTGACCAGCACGAATAGAACCCAGCAGTCAATCGTAAATATGTCCTTCCCTTACCACACTGCTATAGAATAGATCCTCAAACCAGCAGCCGGGTCAGTTGTTTTGAACTCCAATCTCTTGATCGTTTTTGTTCCCTCTAGAGGAATTTCTAGCAACGAATACTGCTGAATTCGATCTGATCGTGAGCATGGTTTAGAGTCCTCAGCGGATGCGACCTGTTGTCCATATTTGAGATGTTCCAACCGGCTCGTCCCATCAGTGCAATGGATCACCAAATCGGCGTCAGAAACTCCCGACCTTGTGCTATTTGCCGTGTTCATGGCTAAGCACAAGTGACTACCCTTCCCATTTACGTTGATCTGAACATCGGTGGGAGCGTTCGGTGCTGAAATAAGACTCCTTAGCTCAATCGGATCCCCGATCGCATAATGAGTGTCTCTCGATAATAGATCTCCAGATAAGGATCCTTTCCAAAACTGATTTCCGGTCCTTGGTGCGATTGGGCGAGGAGTTTCGAAGTACAGGTGACGGAATTGGTCCGACGGGTCGTATCCTAGCTTATCAACCGAATCCATGCGGCTACTCCAGCTATATTCGCCTGCAAGCACCATAGCTGAAAACTGTTCAAAGGCTTCGTCCATGTTGGATTCGTCGCTAAAGTAGCCGCACCAAGTGGTTTGGAGCGAACCGGACTTCTCTACGTCGGCTGCGATATCGAAACTTCTGATGTTATCCGGTTGAAACCAAGTGCTCGCGATCGGAACAAAATCTTCCTTCTTCCACAACTGCAGTGAGGGCAGAAACGACTCGGGCCGCTTGTCAGCTCGATAATGCCAGTCAGCGATCCATGCACCCTTGGGAATTGAAGCCCGGCGCTTCGCCGCTGTATCCATGCTCTCGCCGTTCGTTGCGTCTATAGCCTGACCTGGGGCAAGTCCTTCGTCCCCCCAGATCATCATCTTAGCTTGATTGCGATCTGCAATTTGCTTCAGGATTGGCATCTGAGTAGTCCATAGCTCAGTGGTCAGAGATTCATGTTCGTTAGGAAATCCGACCATGTCCACTTCATCGCATCCAAAATGAACCATAGAGGGATGCAGAAGGTTACACACCTCATCCCACAACCTTGCCAACCGTTCTTTGGCAAGCGGATTTCTGGGGTCTAGCGCATATGGCTCTTTGGAATTCATGGCAAGATCCGAATTTGCTCCGTCTGCAAAAAACCACTCCATATGCCCAAAGCTCTGAATCAATGGAATAGGCTCCACACCAATGGCACGGTAGAAATTAAACAGCTTGACCAAATCGGCTTTGGTCATCACCCCATTCTTGTTCTTAAGGTGTGGTGTGGAGTCCCATGCCGTTCGCTCACATTGGAGGACGACCTTATTGAAGCCCATTGGAGTTAGGACTCGATCCCAAAGCCTCTGTTGAAACGCCAAAGCATGATCTCCGACAAACAGATGAACCCCTCTCCATTTCAGTTTGGGAGAATCCCTCAAATACCCGGTGGGTAAATACACTTTTCCATCTTTGGCAAAGGCAAGCCGGGCAAGTCTTCGAAGACCGTTATGCAATCCCTCTTCCTCTTCTCCAAGTACTGAAATGGAATGGTCAGTGATTGTGATCTGATATCCGCCTGGATGTAAGCCAAGCTTGCTAACACCACCATCGACTTTGACAGGCACAGCGATCGATTTTGCGGGGCCTAATTGAAACCGTTTGGCCAAAGTACCGAGAAACTCACTCTCCCAGAATCGAACATGACCGGCTGGCCAGGAGACATTTCCTGTCCATTCAAGAAGATTCTTGGGATCCAATTGGCTAACAGTGGGTTTGGGCACCTGAACTTCACTGTGATCGACTGGCTCAATGAGTCGCTCGTTCACGGTGGTTTTCAGGTCGATCGTTTCTGACTTTGGAGGTGGAATTGGGCTGGGCTGCACTTCAAAGTCAACATCAAATTGGGCGGGCTTTTGCCTGGATACATCAAGCTTTAATAGCCCAAACCACAATATATCCCTCCCCTGGGCATAGTCCTGTTCGTATCCTCGAGCATCAAACAGGGTCGAAGGTGCCGATGTTCGGATGCCTAGCTTAGTCAAGGGAGAATCGAACTGAAATTCCGATGCTTCCGGCCCATACTTTCGTCGTTCCATGTCTCCTCCTCCAGAGTAGGAACGATC
>Ga0164296_1001549_pt1 | contig 24158 bp, 32 predicted proteins | sample GEODES057metaG_FD_113533 | JGI IMG/M metagenome (GOLD analysis project Ga0164296, IMG submission 113533) | Dystrophic lake water microbial communities from Trout Bog Lake, Wisconsin, USA - GEODES057 metaG | ecosystem: Environmental > Aquatic > Freshwater > Lake | place: USA: Trout Bog Lake...
AACTGCCGCCAGCTCGCAGCCTGGCGGAACGTGACCAAGACGCGGAAGCGGCTTGCATTCAGCTGGCGTGCAAGTGCTGCTGAAGTAGCCTCATTAAACACCTTGTCGTACATGTAGACATGGCTGTAATGCAGTCGCTCCAACGTCGCATCGCCACAGGCCAGGCTCACGGTCGCCATGCACCTGGCGACTGCCGCCGCGGAGGAAGGACCACCTAGACGGGTGATCATCTTCTGTGATGGCGCCTGGAGCTGTCCCAGCACCTGTGCCGCCAATGCTGCCCGCGACGCAACGTACTCGACGCCATGCACGCTTTGGAACAGTCCGCTGAGAGCGGCATGGAACACAACCTGCAAGCACACACAAGAAGAGGGATTTCAATGCCGTGGTGAGCATCCCGCTGATGGAGGCACGCGCCCGAAGCCGGCATTGCAGATCTGGCGGCTGCTTCCCGCCGCGCACCTTGCCGTATCCGCTGCCCACGTCCACAAGCCGCGATTCAGGTCCCATGTCGTGCGCGGCTGTGAGTCTTGCGCCTAGATACGTGAGCAGGGAGACAGCGAAGGGGTGCCCGGTTGGCCGCGCGCGTGTCAGGGTAGAGGTGGAAGCAACAGTCAGCATGGGAGAGCACACCTGCCCGCCCCTTGTCGCCGGGCGCGTCCAGCGCACGGAGACGCAGCTCTGCCAAGTAATTTAGCACGTGCTGCAACGACCCTTCCGTCACTTCGCCGTAACCTGGCACACACACGGAGACGTCAGAATGCAACGACCCACAGGCGCACTGGCAGTGCGCGCACACCGCGCCACGCATTGCCCACACACCTTCTGACGCAGCATTGCCTGCGTCTCCTCCCACCCGGCGTGGGAACAGCTGCGCCCCGGGCTGCGCCTGCTGCTGCTGTTGCTGCACGTGCTGGCGGGTGCGGGATCGCCCCCCGGCAGTACTGTCTGCACTCAGCGCCCACTCGCTGGTGAGGCCCCAGTCCAGGAAGGAGACTTCGTGGACGAGGTGGTACACACGCTGAGAGAGTGCATAGAGGAAGAGGCAGAGAGCGTCTCAGACGCGCTGTTGGCCGTTATCACCTGCTTTGTGGCAATGCCCTCGGCCGAGCAGTCTCGTTCTTCGACGTGCCTTTATAACAGTCTCCACTCGCACAGGCGGCGTCTTGCCGGGTGGTGTGCGCACACCCAGCGAAGAGAGAGCTGCGTCCCCGGGGGCGGCGCTGGGCTGCGCTAACGGCTCGACATCAGCAGGCGGCGGCACTGCAGGGCTGACATGCGCCTCTTCTGCTGTCTCCTTGCGAGCCACCTTGCCAACAGGCTGTTCGAGCTCATCCAGCAAGCGCTTTCGGACACGAAACGCGGTCAGCATTGTCTCTGCGACACGGAAACAGTCACCTGAAGGTTGAGGAGGGACCCCCACGATCAAGCGGGGGCCATTCGCGGGGCGCATGCCAAGCAGGCCGCAGCATGCGACGTGACCCCAGCTACGTGTCGCCCACGCGCTGGCTTCTCGGTGCTCTGCCCGCTGCTGCGCTCCTTGCCATCATCTTCCTCTTCCCGACGAGCGGCTCCTTAGGCGGCGTAACACCAGTACACGTGCAAACCGGCAAACTACACGTCCTTGTCACGGTGCGCGCCGTTGCCCTGCAGTGACACGGCTCTTTGTCTGCCCACTGACGAGACCGGCCTCCCTGTCTCGGTTCCTGTCCTTTCAGGGCGGAGCCGGCTTCATAGGCTCGCATGCGACGCTACGCTTGCTGAATGACGGGCACTCCGTCACGATAGTGGTGCGTCGCTGCGCACCCGTGCCGTTGCGTCGCTGTCCGTACACACTCACTCTCCTTGTGGCCTGCATAGGACAACTTATCACGCGGCAACCTGGGCGCCGTGGACTCCATCCGGAAGCATGTGCCGGCTGCGTCGACGCGGCTGCGCTTCGTGGAGACAGACTTGGGGTGTAAGGAGTGCGTGCAGCGGGTGTTTGCGAGTAGCTCGCCCCAGGTGGACCTGGTCATCCACTTCGCAGCTGTCGCTTTCGTCGGCGAGTCGGTGGCGCAGCCGCTGAGGTACTACCACAACGTGACAGGTGCGCACAGAGCCATGCAGCTGCCAAGGGAGAAGGGGGGCTCTACAGTGACTGACACCAGGCCCAACGCTCCTGCAACGCAGCCAACACCGTGGTCCTGTTGGAGGTGATGGCCAAATATGATGTGCATCGACTCATCTACAGCAGCACATGCGCGGTGTACGGCAACCCGGCGGCGCTGCCCATCACGGAGGAGACACCGACAGAGCCCATCAATCCGTACGGGCGCTCCAAGTTGATGGCGGAGCAGGCGGTGCGTGACTTCGCGGCATCCAGCCCCGGCTTCCAGGCTGCCATCTTGCGGTACTTCAATGTCTTCGGCGCCGACCCGGAGGGCCGATTGGGGGAGTTGCCGCGGCCTGAGCTGCGGTCTCAAGGGCGCATCAGCACGGCGTGCTATGATGCGGCGCTGGGTTTGGTGCCGGCGCTTACAATCATGGGGACAAGCTTCCCCACGAGGGATGGGACGTGCGTGCGTGATTATGTGCACGTGGTTGACCTGGTGGACGCACACGTTGCGGTCATGTCAGCCCTGGCAAACCCGCCGGTGCTGTTCAATGTCGGCACAGGCAAGGGCGTCAGTGTGCGCGAGTTCGTGGACACGTGCATCAAGGTGACAGGGGTTGAAATCAACGTGAAGGTGCAGAAGACGCCGCGACCCGGGGATTATGCGGAGGTGTATGCGGATGTGTCGCGCATCAAGGAGCAACTGAATTGGACGGCAAGGTACACTGACCTTGAGGAGAGCATGCGGCACGCGTGGAGCTGGCGATCACAGCACAAGACGCGCTATTAGCAGTGACAGAATGCAATCAGAGGAGAAGCCATCACTCCGTTTGCTCTTCCTTCTCCAGCTCCCGAGCGAAGCGCTCCAGTCGTGCCGCTTGCTCCTCCTCTGTCTCGCGCTGCCGGTTGCTGCTCCTGGGTCTGTGTGCGTCCAGGTCCGTCTTCCCATCGTACATGGCCGCAACCAGCTGGCTGCCGCCGAACCAGCGGCCGTGCATCTTGACGCGGCACGCGTCTGCAGCGTCAGGAAGCCTGAACTTGACGGACACAACACCCTCTGGATGGAACTCGAACACGCGCACCCGCTCCACATGGCCGAACTTTGCGCACTCTGACGCGACATCACGCGTGAGGTCGTCCACTGCGCCGGGCAGCTGCATCTCAGCAGATGCGAACATGCCGCGGAGGACGACGACCACCTTGCGGGGGTCAAGAACATCATCAAAGCCATCCCAGCCAAGAGCCTTGTCCGCTGCAGCTCCGGGGCCGCCACCGGCTTTGCGTTGCCCACCCTTGCCTTTCGCGCCGCCGCCACCAGCGCCTTTCTTTTGGCTGCCACCACCAGCTGCAGCGTCGCCCTTGCCCTCCTTGTTGGTGAATGTTGCCACTGTGACGCTCATGGCGGGTCCGCTACTGCCTGGCCTGAACTGCGCGCCATCCAGGATATTGAGGGCGAGCGCTACGCTGGGCTCCTTCAGGTATGTCACAAGCGCATCGCCTTTCGGTGCGCCGGTGGCTGCGTCGCGGTACAGCCTTACTTTGGGCGTCCCGTCATCATTCTCACGCAGAAGGCCGCATTTTGAAAACACAGCTGCCAGCTCCGCCTCAGACGCGTCATCGGGAATGCCAGTCACGTACACGGATGTGTTCGCCTGAACAGAGCAAGAAGGGCATTGAAGTGAATGAGCTGTGGCCATCTTCATCGGGCAAAACAAAGAGCACAGACGCACCTTAGGCTGCGGCGCCGCCTTGTTTTTATTATTCTGCTTCCGCGGTTCATCTTCCTCCAACGGCGCCACTGACGCAGGTGCCCCATCAAGCTCTGCCCGCCGCCGTTTCAATCCCAAGCGCTCCGCCTCCAATTCAGCCGCGATTTGCTCAGGCGTCAACTCCTGCTCACCGTCTTCAGCATTCAGGGGCGGTTGCGGCCGCACTGGCGGTGGCAGGATGACGATGCCGGGGTCTTCGTCAGGAAAGGTCATGTCCTCGAGACCATAGTCAGGGGCAGATGCTGCCGCCATCTGCTGCGGCACGAAACACCGACGAGTAGAGTCCCACACGTATGCTGTCCCGTCATCATCCACGAAGCTCTTCTCTCTGTTGCAAACAGGAGAAGCTGGTCAGTGCTACGCACAGCCCGGCACAACTTGTCAAACGTACTCTGGTGTGCGAGGCCGCTCCTCCAGGGCGCCAAGTTCAGCCTGGAACGCGCGCATCGGGTCGTCCGCTGCTGGTTGTGAATGAACACCGACACGCTGAAGGTGCCGCTCGAGAGGCACCCACTCTGGCAAGCCTTCCTCCCACACCAGCGTGGCGGTTGTCACGCTGCCCGCGGCCAGCATATCTGGAGACGTGTTCGGAGAGAGTCAGGGCGAGCACAAGGCAGCAGGGCGAACGTGGGTGATGCAAAGTCACTCGCCTTGCAGCTGGGCCAGCGTCACGGGACCTTGTGTTTGGGACTGTGCGTCTAGGAAATGCATCGTGGCGGCCGTAGCCATGGGGCTTTGAGTGTCCAGAGCTCAACTCAGCCTGTCAAGCGAAGCTAGCAGCAGTCACGGGAAGACAATCTGCAAGCAGCTGTGCCGCATCTAGCGTTGCATGCGAGGCACAATTGGACAGCCGATGGCGCGCTGAACTTGCGTTGATGATGTCATCATTGAGTCGCCCGCTCGCCATGACGACCAACCGGCGCTTCACGTGCGATGACTTGCTCCGCTTCAACAACGTCAACTTGGATGTCTTCACAGAAACGGTACACAGGGACTGTGGTGCATGGACAGCGCGCCACTGGAACTGAGCGCGAGTCTGCTCAACGCTCCTGCAGTATGGTCTCCATTTCTACCTGCAGTACCTGGCTACTTGGCCCGAGTACTTCCTGTTCTCAGAAGGCCCCGGTGGAGCATGTCAGGGCTACAGTGCGTTTGTGGCGAACAGAGCGTGGGGGTGGCGTGTAAACTGTGGCATACCACGCGGCCTTGATGCGTGACTGTGCTGCGCGCAGTTATGGGCAAGGCCGAAGGCCCCGGGGAGAACTGGCATGGTCATGTCACCGCAGTCACAGTGCGTGAGGCCAACTGCCTCAAGCAGGCAGTCGCAGCTGACCCACAGCCCCTCTCTCGACTCAGGTTGCCCCGGAGTACCGCCGCCAAGGTTTAGCACAGAAGCTGATGGGGCTGCTAGAAGAGACGACAATAAAAAGGTGAGTGCTGATTTGGGCGCGACGAACATCCGTAGGCTTTGTTGAGAGCAATCCATTCTCACCACCCCACAGGCATGATGGCTACTTCGTCGACCTGTTCGTCCGGATAAGCAACAGCGTCGCCATCGGCATGTACCAGAAGGTGCGTCTGCCGCGATTCCCGTCTGACGAATGAATGAATGCATTTCGGCTGCGGCTCACTATTTGCCATCGCAGTTTGGTTACGTTGTCTACCGCCAGGTCATCAACTACTACAGCGGCGAAGAAGACGCCTACGGTACGTGCAGTTCTGACAGCATGCGCTCTTGCAGCTCCGATGTCTGAAAGCCGGACCTCGTGCTCCGTCTGTGTGCAGACATGCGGAAAGCCATGCCTCGGGATGTGAACCGCAAGAGCATGATTCCGCTGAAGAGACCCATACAAGCGTGGGAGCTTGAGACGGACTGATGAGTCGTGACCCGTGCGCTCAAGACACGCCTTGCCATAGACTACGGAAAAAACACCAGTGCACTAGTGACTAGACGACAACACGCGTGAATGCTGCTACCAGCTAGTGGCGTTGTAGTGAGAGTTTCAATTAGTCATCGAAGAAGCGCAAAGGCAGCGTGCCGACAGTTTACTCCCACTTGTTGGCCACAATCTCCGCCAGGTCGACGACGCGCTGGGTGTAGCCCCACTCGTTGTCGTACCAGGCGACAACCTTGACCATGTCGTCGCCCATGACCATGGTGAGGGAGCTGTCGATGGAGGTGGACACGTCGGTGCACTTGAAGTCGACGGACACCAGGGGCTCGTCGCAGACGGCGAGCACGCCCTTCATCGGGCCGTTGGCAGCCTCGCGGAAGGCGGCGTTCACCTCCTCCGCGAAGGTCTTCTTCTCGACCTGCACGACGAGGTCGACGATGGAGACGTTGGGGGTGGGCACACGCAGGGCAATGCCGTTGAGCTTGCCCTTGAGCTGTGGCAGCACCAGGGCGACGGCAACGGCGGCGCCAGTGCTGGTGGGCACGATGTTGAGGGCCGCAGCGCGGGCGCGGCGCAGGTCGCGGTGGGAGGCGTCCAGCAGGCGCTGGTCGCCGGTGTAGCTGTGGGTGGTGGTCATGGTGCCCTTCACAATGCCGAACTTCTCGTGCAGCACCTTGGCGAAGGGGGCCAGGCAGTTGGTGGTGCAGGACGCGTTGGAGATGATGGTGTCGCTGTGCTTGTAGTCCTGCGCGTTGACGCCAACCACGTAGGTGGGGATGTCCTTACCCTTGCCTGGGGCAGTGATGAGCACCTTCTTGGCGCCAGCCTCGATGTGCTTGCCTGCGCCGGGGGTGTCAATGAACACGCCGGTGCCCTCGATGACGAGGTCGATGTTCATCGCCTTCCACGGCAGCTGGGTCGGGTCGCGGCTGGACACAACCGTGATCTTCTGGCCGTCCACGCTGATCTCAGTGTCGCTCACGACCTTGACCTCCGCGTCGAATGTGCCCAGCATGGAGTCGTACTTGAGCAGGTGGCTCGCCTGCTTCACCCCCCCGCTGTCGTTGACGGCCACGATCTCGAGGTTGGTGTTCTTGCCGCGAGAGTGCAGGCAGCGCACGAAGTTGCGGCCGATGCGGCCGAAGCCGTTGATGGCAACCTGGAAAGGCGGGCGGAGACGCGTCAGAGTGGTGCGCAAGGACAGGTGGGGCCGCAGCGAGTGCGGTGCAGGGCGATAAGCTAGTGGCTCGCGCGCGAGCCACCCACACAACAGACTGCTTCGTTGCAGCCCCAGCGGGCAGCAGGGCGTGCGTGTCGCGTCGCTTGTGTGCGCCGCTGAGTGCGTGGGCACGTACGCGCAGCTTCTTGGCGCACTCGGTGGTCTGGCGAACGCCGGCAGCCTGTTGAACAAGGAAGGAGGGAGCAGAGGAGAGGCAAAGGTGTGAGGGACCGGCGGGAGGCGTCTGGCGCAACGATCAGGCAGCCGGCTGACTGCGCACAGCTCCACGGCTGCGCAGCGAGTGGATACGCGGACTCCAGTGCACCGCGGGCGGCGGGAGAAGCCGAAGGCCAGCGGCCCAGTCGTGGCCGGCTCGACGCCGTTTGCTGTCGTACCTTCACGCTGACGGACTTGCTCACGCGGCTGGTCAGGTCAGCCTCGGCCTGGAGACGCGAGCGGGGCGTGTCAGCGCCCCGTTTCCACTCCAGCGAGCGGCAAAACGGGCGAGCACAGCATGGCAACACTTCAGACTCGTTTCCACGGGGACGCGCCTTGAAGCCGGGCATCGCGCTGCTGTTGCGCATGCCAGTGAACTCGCCGAGCTGTGGAGCGAGTCACGCGAGTCAGAGAGGAGCTACGACGCGCGGCACGGGCTGTCGGAGCTGCAGGCCGTCCAGAGGTGTGGCCCCACACGCCACGCGCTGCACCGCCCCGCCGGCACGACAGCACTGCACAGCGTGCACCGGAGCCACACAGCGCGGCTGCCTCAAGCGCAGGTGCAGCGGATAGCTGGGCGGGCGAGACCCGGCCACAGAAAGACTGGTGTGCCCAGCTCTCGGCAGGCACCACCAGCGGGCAACAGACGATATGCGCGACACCGCACCTTGGCAACCTTGGCTGCGCCCATGGAGAGAGCCATTGCGAGAGTAGACTTGCGAAGGAGCAGTCTCTAACACACGTGTCACCACGTTTCAGCGCTTCCAGGGATAATATCGACGAGGAGAAGCGACGGAGGGCTGCCAATTACACTGCCGCTGGCTTCTCCGTCTCATCTTTGTATGCCGCTGCAGCCAGACGCACAGCGCCGCGGAGGATGGAGCGTGGGCGCGTCAGTAAGCGATGCTATTGCCGTACACACTACAATGCAACGCACCGCGCATGATGCTCTTCCACGTTCGCACGTCCTGGTCATTGGCACGCCACCCATCTTGGCGGGAGCCGTCTGCGGCGTTGACGTAGCTCGAGGGCATGGCAGCCTCCAGCAACAGCAATGGTTCAGACTTCCCACCTGCTGCGTCCCCGCCTCCCTGCGCTGGTGCAGGCAGCGCGCTCATGCCGCCAGCCGGGGCATTGTACTCGAGGCTGAGACTAGGCGTCGACGGGTACCTCCGCTGAGCGTACGTGATAAGCCGTTTCACAGCCTGCAGATACTTGCGCGTCTGCTCGTCGTGCATGATGTGCGCAGTGCTCGTGGCACTGATCCGCTCGCGACCGCTACGCTCGTGGATGCCAACCATGGTGACGCCAATAGGCCAGGGAGCGTTGCCAATGGCCACCCGGACGTACAAATCGCCAGCCTCCTTGTAGTTGCGCACGCGCATCGCCTTCACGATGCACCATAGCGCGCGCTCAATGTCAGAGGGGCACTCGCGGCGCTTGAGCTGTCGAAACAGTGGCTTGATGTGCTCCTTGCTGAGCCGCATTGTGCTGATGGCATTGCGCCCCTCCATGCTTGCCGCCCACGCGGGCTGCGCCTCCGCGCGAGCCTGTGTCTCGGCCTCCCACTCCTCAACGAGGCGCTTGAGGTGGACGATGATGCGGTCTGGTGGCTCCTGCGCATTCTCTGCGCGCTGAGCAGCAAGATCAGCAGCCGCCTGTCGGAACGCAGCGCCAAGTGGATCTTCCTCGCCTGCAGCGGCACCGTCACCATTCTGCAGCTCGGATCCAGGAGGAGGAGGACCACCGGCAGTGCGGCCTTTGTCCTTGGCAGGGACCTGTCGACGGAGACAATACAATGAGAAGGGGCTTGTGTGCGCCCACGCAGGTTAACTGACGCACCGCAGCCTTGCCGGTGGCGAGGTCACGCATCGTTCGCTGCCACTCATTCGCCTGCTGCCCGGCACCTACATCAACCTTGGAAAAGCGCAGCTCGACACGTCAGTTGCGCACTACCAAATTGGGGCATCCACGACTCATCCACGCACCTGAGCTTGCGGCGAGATGTTCTGCTGGATGACATGCAGGCGGAGCAGCCGGTCGGTGTCGCTCTCCCCGAACAGCGTTGCTGGGTGACCCAGCAGGCGCAGGCGCCGCACAGCCTCCTGGTTGGACACGCCCTCCACCTCCTTCGGCAACGCTGTGTTCAGCAGCTCAGCAGCCGCAGCCGCAATAGACGTCGGCGCGTGGCCGCCCTGCAAAGCAACTCTCGTCAGAGGTGGTGGGAGGTACGCACAGCAGCAGTCACGGCAGGCAGCACGTATGATACACAACGCACCTGGTGTGCAGTGCCTGTGTCCGCAGCCTGAGCAGTCCACGCGAAACAAGGGGCGGTGAGAGAGGCGGAGACTCCGGACCGACTGCCTTCGCGACTATGCCACGCACCTGATCTGCCGGCGCGTTGGCTAGCGTCGCTTGCTCCCCTTCACCTCGTGCGCCTGTGTCCTCCTCCGCGCCATGCTGCTGCTCGTCACGCGAAGCCTGCAGGTCAGCAAGACGTGCATACTTGCGCCCACCAAACTCGTGCTCTTTCAGCTTGCGCTTGCGCTCAATCTCAGCCTTCAGCGCGTCCTGGGCACCGCGTACGCGCAAAGTGAGTGGCCGCTCGCGGGACGGCAACAAGGGACAGGAGTTGAGCAGCTGTCCAGGCGTCCGGCGCACCATGCTATTCTCAGGAGAAGTGCACTGCAGATGGAAACGCGCCGCAGTGGTGTGTACTCAGTGCACGGTCCACTGGCGAAGAGACGCGTTGCGCTGCCAACGTCACCACGGTGACACTCTGTCCCTCTCGTCTGACGCTTTCATCGGGCGCCATGTCGAAACCAATGAGTGGCGGCGGCGGCGATCGGCGACAGCAGTTCCTGACTGCCGTGAAGAATCAGGCGCGTGGCCACCGCAAGTCATGGGGTGCGGCGAGTCGCTGTGCTCATTCCCCTCTTCCCCTGTCGCTCCACAGAAGCTGGACGCCGTGCGCTGGGCGCTCACATACGGTGGTCAGAGTGTGAGCACACGTGACGACGACGGGTACACGGCCATCCACCTGGCGGCTGCTCACAATAAGCCAAAGGCACTGCAGCTCATGCTGGACGTCTGTCGACGCAGCCGTGAGCTGGAACTGATCGACCTCCGCGACGGAGCGGTGCGTGCCGCTGCCGACCTATGAGACTGCTTCTATGCTCTGGGGGAGCTTCCCCGGCGCTCTGTATCGTCCCTCTCAAAACAGCGCTCACTCACTGCTCGGGACTCTCTCTTCACGGTCTCCAACCGTCCTATCTGCACTCGGCGGCGGTTTTTGAACAGGGCGATGATATGACGGCGCTGATGCTGGCTGCCGCCGCTGGCCACGAGGCGTGCGTGAAGGAGCTGCTGTATGCAGGCAAGTAGCAGACGAGAGCCACTGGCATGCACACACACGCACGCAGGCCTGACACGACTCTCATGCTTCAGGTGCAAATGCGAAGTTGAAATGCGATGCTGGCTTGACAGCTGAGGAATGGGCCCGGAAAGAGGGCCATGAAGCACTGGCTGGACTCATCGCCCGCGGTGGCGAAGAGGAGTCCGACGAAGAGGTGCGCGACCAATTGGTGTTACATGCGCTGTGGTATAACACGGCTGGGCACTCACTCTATCGTGGGGGAATTAATTTCTGTCAGGATGATGGAGCCATTTCAGACGATGCAGACCCCAATGAGACATCCACTCAACGTAGCCGGCGCAAGCGCCGTGAGTTGGCTGCGCAGGAGTCGCGTGGCGCGAAGGCGAAGGACGTGGCCGCTGATGACGACGAGGCTCCGCGTGCTGGAAGCGCAGCTGCTGGTGGTGGCGGGGACGAGCATATTGATGCGGCACCCACCTGGCCTGAGGTGGTGAAAGCCCTCGAGTCAGGCCAGAAGGAGCTCATCATCAATGATGCACGCAGCAGCGATGGCGCTGATTGGGTGGTGGATCCCGCTCTGTGGCGGTGCACAGGCCTAAACCTTCTGAACATGTCGCTCAAAGCACCTGCGTCGCTGCGCAGCCTGCCAGATGGAATTGGCAGTCTGACGGGACTGCGCACGCTCATTCTGTCCAACAACGCGCTCACGACGCTGCCTGAGGCCATTGCCACACTGCGCGGCCTCAAAGTCCTCGAGTTGGCGTTCAACCAGTTGACAAGCTTGCCATCTGGGTTCGGTCGCTTGGAGGCGCTTGAAACATTGTTGCTGGCGCACAACCAGTTGACAAGCGTGGCGCCGTTAGCTGGATGCACCAATTTGGTGAGCCTGACATTGGATAGTAATTCGCTGACGCAGCTTGACGACGCTGCATTCGAGCGCAAGCCCCGACTCGCGCTGCTGTCGGCACGCAGCAACAAGCTTGGCCGCTTGCCGCCGGAGCTTGGGGAGTGCAGTTTGCTGCAGAGTGTGTTCGTCAAGGGCAATGCCATCCACGACGTGCCCTTCGAACTGAGCGGCTTGAAGAAACTGAAGGACCTGGAGCTGGATGACAACCCGCTGGATGACCCAAAGATCAAAAAGATGATCAAGAACCCAGCAGGCCTGATCAAAGAAATCGTGCCGTACCTCAAGAAGAGAGGCAAGACCGCCGCATCAGAGCCCCTGGCTCGCACAGTCGCTGCGGCTCCTGCTCCTGCGCCGCCAGTGGCCAAGCCCGCGGCACCGCAGTCATCTCAACCTGCGCCAGCAGCTGGCAGTCGCAAAGATGACGATGATGACGACGACGACGATGCCGGCGGCAAGAAGCTGAGCAAAAAGGAGCGCGCAAAGCTGGAGCGCAAGGCGCTGGAAGAGAAGCAGCTCGCAGCCCTGGCGGCACGCGCTCAGCAGGAGCAACAGGCTGCGGCTGAAGCCCAAAGGCGCGGCGGAGATGATGACGACGACGACGGCGGTGATGAAGGAGGCGATGACGATGATGACGATGAAGCGGAGCTGGTGCGCCGAAGGAGGCCGCAGGCGTTCCTGTACGCGCTGGACCCTGAGGAGCGAGAGCGGCTGGAGCGAGAGGAGGCGCAGCGCCTGCGTGCGGCCAAGGAAGCCAAGGAGGCAGCTGAGGCGGCCGCCCGCGCTGAGGCTGAAGCGGCGGAGATGGCGGAAGCGGAGAAGCGGATGAAGGCGTTGGCTGTGAAGGAAGCTCGGAGCTCCGAAGGCATCGCGTGGGTGTTCACTGCAGGCGTCATCCAAAAAGTGCCGGCGAGCAGCTTGCCTGCGGGCTCGGCAGCTCGTGCAAAGGCATCGGCTGCCAGCAAGCAGGGCGCGAGCGAGACCTACTATGAGCTCCTCTGCGAGGTGCCTGGCATCTGTGTGGGGCGCATCATCGGCAAGGCTGGTGCTACGATCAAGGAGATCACGGCGCGCAGCGGTGCTCGCATCAATGTCCAGGACGCCGGCGCTGCAGCGCCTGGGATGGCGCATGTCACTGTTGCGGGCAGGCCTGAGGCGCTGGAGAGCGCGCGGATGCTGCTCAACAACGCGCTCGCCAGCAAGCGGTGATAAGATTGCCTTCTATGGCTTCTCAGCAAGCTTGCGAGGCAGCTGGATGGGGTCCAAGTTGTGGGTTTGGGTGAACGGACAGCGAAAGGCCGCGATTTCTCTCTTCTCATTTACATGACGAAAGAGGGTCGCACGTACTTGAACGTCGTCTTCAAGCTCTTGCTGCTTGGCCGCACGCGCTTGCTTGCGGTGGTCAGTGGGAAGCGCAGGTTGTCTCCGTGGAACTGCATCGTGTTTGCGCGCTTGCACATCTCGTCCGGAATGGTCGCCGTCTTGATGATCTGCACGCACGGCTTGCGCACGCGGTGGCGGCCGCCCATCTCGTCGTACATCTGCTCAACTGCGCCATTCAGTGTGGTGTCCCGGAACTCCTTGTACATGTTGTGGAAGCCCGTGCGTGACTGGTAGCGCACCCAGATGCCGTAGTTCTTCACAACCTGGACGTGGTACAGGGCAGCGCGTGAGCAGGTTGCGTCACACGGGCGTGGTCAGGGAGCCGCCTCCAACCCTAGGGCGTAAGTGATCTGCCTCTGCGCACCGTGGGCTGCTCCTCGAAGATCTCGTTCACCGCGACGATCTGGCCGTTGCTCTTCTTCACCTTCTTCAGCTTGCGCAGGAAGTACCAGAACTTGGAGCGCGCCCGGACCGGGTCTGTGCTCCACCTGAGTGCAGTGCAGTGCCCGCGGGCGGCGGCGTCAGTCACAGCTGGTCAGTCGACAGGCGCTGGAGTAGCCGCAGCGCTGCGACGCCGTCCGTGCAAGCTGCGCGGCGCTGCAGCGGAGGCGCGCCCGCGAACCGGCGAGGGCCCTATGGGGCACACACAGCTTCATTCTATACACCGGCGGCTCAGGCATGGCCTCGGTCGGCAAGTGCCGCCCGACAATCTGGTACTGGTGGTACTTCATGCTTGCCCCCACAAGCGCGCCCCCAAACTGCGTCTGCGGGGGGTTCCAAGAGGGCTACCGTAGACGACGTGGCAGTGAGACGCACTTCTCTCTATTCATTTCACACGCGCTTCTGCTGCGCGAGTCGTAGTTCGTGCCTCACCGCCAGTCGCAGACGCGCGATGACCTCCGCGAGGCCAGCAGGCAGGGCATCCACCACCTCCGCTCCGAAGGAGTACACCAGCGCATCCCGCGCGGCGGCGGCATCGATGCCTCTCGCCGCGAAATAGAATAGCTCATCCGCACTGAGGTCAGCCACACTGCAGCCGTGACTGCACCTCACATCATCCGCGCAAATCTGGAGTGTCGGCTTCGCATGCACGCTCGCCCGCGGTGCCAATAACAGGGCGCGACTCAGCTGCTGCGCATCCGTGCGCTGAGCAGCCCGCTGCAGGTGCACACCACCGTCAAACACGCATGTTGCGCCTGGAGCCGCCGCAATGCACTTGTGAAGTTGAGTCGCTGTGCTGTCTGGATATGCCAGTGCCAAGCGGGTGTGTGTCTCCCCAGTCGCAGTGCGTGTGCCAGCAAGCACGAATGCGCGCTGTGCGGTGTGCGTGGCTGCGCCCAGCTGGTTGATGGCTACGTCGTGGCGGGCAAGACTGCCAGCCACAGTGCAGGAGGTGAGCGCGTAGCTGCTGCCCTGGCTTTGCGCAACAGTGGTGAGTCCTAGCCCCGCGATGGCTCCACGCAGCATGCTGACGCGGCCGTGCGTCAGGCTTGCGCCAGCATCCAAGTGAGCTGCCAGAACTGCGTTCACGGTGCACACGGTTGCCACCTCGCCGGCAGCTGTGGACGCGCCTTCCGCTGCAGCAGCGCGCTGAGCAACCTCCTGCGTGGCCACAAACTCTTCCACCAGAGTGGCCTTCGCCCCAGCCCCCAGATGGACGAGCAATCTCGGCTGCACGCACGGCACGCCGCCATCCGCGCCTGCTGCGGATGCGCACACGTGCAGCATGTGCAGTGCGACACCATCGCAGTCCACACCCGGCGGGACGAGCAGGCACAGCGGGTCTGGACAGCAGCTCGCATTCAACGCATCGAAAGCGCCACTCGGATGCGTCTCCGCCGATGTGACCGCATTGCGTAGAAACAACTCTGCTTGGCTCGGCGTGAGTGCAGACAGCGGCGCGAGCGTGACGCCGGCAGGCAGGGCAGCAGCTGCGGCAGCCACAGAGCGCGGTGTGGGTGCGCCATCTACGAGTACAATCTGCGCGGCACCAGCGCATGAGAACGGCGCCAAATCAATGGCTCCTCCGTCCACGTGCGGCGGCGCCACGAGGCGAGCCTGAGCAAGCAAGACCATAGAGTGGGGGAGGTCAGAGTTCACCCACCGCTGACAGCGACACCTCCTCTACGCACGCGGGGCCGTACCCGTGTGAATGGCAACAAGTCCGTGAACCGGTAGGACTCGTCCCGGGAGGTTGGCAGGCGTGCAACAGACAGAGCAGCCAAACCGGAGCGGCGCAGTGCGGTGACCGAAGCAGCGCCTGCACACAGGGAGTGCGAGTGAGACTGTGTGCTGCGTGTGACTCTCCATCTATTCCTTGTGCGTCAGAAGAGCCCGACAGGGGCGCACCGTTCGCCGTGTGCAGTGAGCTGCAGCCTTGCAGAGCTCCCTGCAGCCACTGGTCCGGCACCGCCACCTGCCGCACGGATGGCCACGTGCAGCACGCACAGCGCGTCAATATATGTGTGGACAAGCAGCACTATGCACACGCCGTATGTTGCTCGTCTACGCGCCTGGTCTGCGACTGCGACGGCGTTGACGCAACAGATCCCTGGCACCTCGCACCGCCGCGGTGTGCCTCTGCACGCGGCGCGACTGAGTCTACTGACTGCAATCGAGCGGCTCTGTGGCTGTGCGGCAGAGCATGCGTGCGACTGCAGCATGGCTTCACAGCTATTCTTGAGGTAGCACCTGTCCCCGCTACAAAGTCACCCTGCGAACGAGCTCGTGCGTGTCGCCGAAATGCACCCGCACTAGACTGGATGCTTATGCGCCTTGCGACGGCGGCTACTCTGTCTGTGGACGGAGGCGGGGCCTCCAACATCTGAGCTCTTTCCCGTCGCGGACACAGTATTCGAGCGCATGCGACCAATCTCTCTCCAAGTGATGCAGACGTACGTGCTTCGCAGTGCTGGTGGGTAGAACACACCAGCAGCAACCACATGGCAGGCCCAGTTCCAGCGTTCCGGCTCTCCTGGTCGCGTCTCTTCAAGGCTGCCTTTCGCGAGGGCGAGGACACCTTGCCGGTGCAGGAGCTGCGCGAGCGTGTCATACAGGCGGCGCGAGCAGCAGCAGAGGAGGCCGGGGCTGACGTACCAGACTAGTGAGTGTGTCCCCTTCCGTGTTGCTGTTTCTGCGTGCGCATTCGTCCATAGCTGACTCCCTATTGAACACTTTTCTAGTGAGGACCTGAAGCGCAAGTTCATCTCGAAGCTCACCTTCTCAGACCGCCTGCAAGTGGACGGCGACAGCGTCAGGCTCGTTCGCAAAAAGCAGCGGCAGAAGAAACGCGCGGCAGCAACGGCGGCGCAGAGTCACAGCGCTGGTGTGTCACCGGGCGCTGGCGCCGCACAAAACGCTTTCGACGGGAGCAAGAGCCGGGTAGAGTGGACACAATGCAGTGAGTCTCAGCGCTGGGGCCCCTTCAGGTGCGCGCACACTGCATGATTCAGCATGTGCATCTATCCATGTCTTGTGCTTCCATGGCCATGAAGTATTGACACATCGATGCAATGCCTGAATGGGGGACAGCACCGAGGAGAAGGACGCTTTGGATGATGCCATTCGTCGCTACGCCGCGGAGCACGGCTTGAGCACCAGCAATCTAGATTGGCTGTTCCACACACGCGCGCCCGAGGGGGGGCAGCAGGGGAGGCTGCAACGCATGTGGTACGACCTGGCCGCATGCCTCCCCTGGAGATCGCCCAAGCAAGTGTGGCAGCACGCCACCCGGCGCCTGCATGAGGCCAAAGGCCAGGGTAAGTGGAGCCAGGATGAGGCGGACCAGCTGCGCGGCTTAGTGGCGCAACATGGGCCTCGGTGGACTGACATTGGTGCCGCACTGGGTCGTGCCCCTGAGGAGTGCAAAGACAAGTGCGTGGTCAAGAACCTGTACGCATGGTGGGCTATTTGTCGCGTACTTGGCTGACCTGGTGTCACACAGGTGGCGCACGTTGAATCACGGCAAGGAGCTCAAGAAGGGAGCCTGGAGCGTGGAGGAGCAGAACCGCCTGGCTGAGCTGGTAGCGCGATTCCAGGCAGAGGCTCCGCCACCAGGCAGTGGTAAAGCGGTGCGTTGTGCAGTGTCATCACGGACGCAGCATGCGCTCACGCGCTGAGATGTTGCTGGTGCTCATGCAGTTCATGTGCGTGGACAACCTCAATTGGGAGGCCATGGCCGCCGCCATGCGCACTCGCAGCGCGCAGCAGATGCGAGCCCAGTGGTACAGCCGCCAAGCGAGCGCGCAGCGCGGCGCGGGGGCCAGTCAAACAGAGGATGGCGGCGCACAGGCAATGACTGCCATTCCATCGTCCCCATCTCTGCCTGGGGACAGCCCCTGGTCCCATGCAGACGATGCCGCCCTCGTGCGTGCGCTGTATGACAGTGGCGCGTGCGAAGAGAGCGAGGTGGAGTGGGATGCTCTGGTGGTGCACCGCAGCAGGGCTCAATGCCTCAAGCGCTGGCGCATGCTCGTCAAAACGGTGTGGGCGTACAGAGACAAAGGCTTCGCCGCGTGCGTGGGCGAGCTGCTGCGCCGGTCATGAGGCTTGGTGATGCAAAGCTACATGTAGGTGTCCACGTTGTGATATTAGCAGTTGGGCCCCTCTCGCGAGGTGGTCTGTTCAGCTGAGGCTGAACGCAGTCACACACCACTCACTGCAGGTGCGTCACTCCCCGGTCCCCGTCCCCGCTGGGCGCACGGGCGTGGTGTGCGCGGCGAGGGGCAGCTGTGTGGGACGTGATAGACGAATCGCCAGTTCTATTTCAACAAGGGGCTGATGGTCGGCGTGGATGCGAAGCCATTCAAGGTGGAGATGATTGATGGTGTACCTGTGCCTTCGGGCGGGCTTTTGCTGCTTGAGAAGAAGGAGAAGACGAAGCGCACGGACAAGGGCAAGAATAAGATCGTGCTATAGCAAGATTTTTGTACCAACATCTTCAACTTTCATTACGTCTGACGAGAGCACTTCGACAATCGCCTGTGCACTGTTAAGAATGCTCAGGAGAGCCGTGTCTGTCGAGTCTGTCGATACAATTTCAGCGGTCATAGGATCGGTCGGCGATGGCCAAACATAAATCGATTGGTTATCTGTCGCTGCCCTAATTTCACTCTCAATAAACTGTGCCGTCGTTTGATCTACAGGGAGCGAAAAGCCTTTCAGCGTGGCGTACATCACCTCCCGCCCCACGAGCGAGTCGCGCACGGGGTTCTGCGGCACCACGGCCAAACTGGCGCGCAGCGATAGAGACGAAAGAAAGAGCACGAGAAAGTATTTCAATTCTATCTTGTTTCTGAATGTAAACCCGGCGTCACTCTCACAATTGCGCATTCTCAGAAGCAACTACGAATACGGTAAGGCACTCAATGCGCCCAAAACCTCGAATCAATCGCACCGCACCGGTCTGCGCAGCCACCAAGTGCCTTTCCTCTTGCAGCGCGCATCTGTGGAGTGCGGTTTCCTGTTTGCCGTGTATACAACCAAGTGCTGGTACTGGGAGAGCGTTGAGCTCGTGCGCAAGCTCATCCTCACATCAATCCTGGCGCTCATCAGCCCCGGCAGCGCGGGTCAGGTGGTCGTCGGCTGCATGGTGGCCTTCTTTGCGCTGCTAGGCAACATCAAGCTCAAGCCGTACAGTGAGCGCAGCCTCAACTTCGTCAACCAGATTGCGCAGATCAACCTGTTCTTCTTCCTTTTCGTGGCTCTCTTGCTAAAGGTGAATCTCGACAACGACAACAGCGCCAGTCTCTTCTCAGGCATCGTGGTCGTCATGTCAATCGTGCCCATCGCCCTGCCCTTCGGATTGCAAGCCTACATCCGACTCGGCGGATTCACGGGCGAGGACGCACATGATGTGAAAGACGCAGCTGCTGAGGCAACATTGTAGATAGATCAATACTTGTATCGCTTTCCTTCTTGTGTGGCAGCCGCTCCCGCTATCATTTCACAGCGCGCTGCCAGCCAGACCCGCGGGGAGGCGCGCAAGCGTGATGCTTGCGGTCTTGGCCTTTGCCTTGGTGGCGGCAGGCTTCTTTGCCGCGGCCGCGCCCTTCTTGGCCACACCAGCCACCGCCTTCTTGGCCTGCTCCTTGGCCTGGGCGCGGTCATGCAGCGCCTCCTCGATGGCCTTCCAGGCGACAGAGAACACCATGCTCTGCATGATGTTGGTCAGCAGACGGGTCTTCAAGCCGCGGCCAAAGAGACCCTTGAGGCCATCGCGCTCGATGATGGCCTTGACGACACCCACGTAGCCCAAGTTGGCATCCGCTGTCGTCTGCTTCACCGTCTTGATGACGCGCAGGCTGTTGCTCACCGTGTCGGACACGGCGCTACTGCAGATGCCGATGAAGGCGTTACGCACCAGCTTCTGCGTCTGGTCCTCCGGCTTGGGAATGCGCTGCTGCAAGAAGTTGAAAGTGACGAACCTGTGGTTTTGGTTGGCAGTGGCATTGTGTGAGGAGACACACAAAACATTCAGTGAGGGACAACGCTGTTGTGGGAACGCACCAGGGGTAGTTGCCCACCCAGTTGGCCACGAAATTTGCGGATGCGCCACTGTACAGCTGCAAGATGCCGCCAGAAGCAACCTTCTGCTTGAGCAGGAGAAACGCGCTGTTGCCCTGCACCTGCAGCGTCGTCTTGAACGTGTCCACCGGCGTCAGCGCGATGCGCCACGAGGCACCACCCACGCTCGCGAGCGCCGTCTTCACAGCAACCGGACTGCCGGGGAAGAAGGCCTCCATGAGGGCGAGCACGCCGGTGTTGGCAGCAGTATCGCCGAAGCGTGACAGGGGGTTCTGCACAATTGCGAAGCTGACGCCCTTGTAGAAACGCGGGATGCCGCCCTCCTTGAATAGAGTCGTGATTGCACCCATCATGGTGCCACCATTCACGTACTGCGGGCAGCGGAGGCGGTGGCACGGTTGTGGTGCAAGTCAGAAGGTGCTGTTGGAAACTGCTCACACGCCCGCTGTGTATAACAGCACGTGCGCAGCACGGCTTGGGTGTGGCAATGAGAGCGAGTGCCAATCGCTGCTTGCTCGTGACACCATTCGCGTGCAAGGCGGCCGGGAGCAGGCCGTGCTGAAGGTTGCTGCTCACCTGGTAGTTCATGACGGTGCGCAGCCACATGAAGGACCCGACCTGTGTGCAGACGGAAGCAGTACCAGTCACATATGAGGGGAAGAGACGGGTGCGGTCGCGTGCCAAGGCCCCAGCGACTGAGTGAGTCACCAGGGCTCGGGGGCAGCCCAGATCACAGCGTCCTCATCGCTGCTGGAGCACAGCGGTCCGCACTCACGGGCACCAGCTACATACACGCCCACACAACCAGCCCTAGAGGACTGCACACACACCTGGATAACACCCGCTGCGAAGCCAGCGATGCCTCCTCGGAAAGCGCTTGCGCTCGCCTTCTTGAGCACCGCGCCGACGTCGACCTCCTTGGTGGCCGCCACAGCCTCGCCCTTCTTCTTGGCAGCAGCGACCGCCGCCTTGGGCTTGGCCGCAGTGACGGAGGCGGTGGCGAGCGTCACAGTGCGGCGGCGCACAACGACTGCCACCCGCGCGCTATCCACGCTCTCCTGCTTGCGGCGCTGCATCTTGCGCACTTCGCGTAGCGCGTAGACTTCCATAGCTTCAGAGGACAGACGACAGGCGGTGCGAGGGGCCTTCAAATGTGGGCTGAACTAGGAGAAGCAGGTATGTCTATTCGCGGGAGCCGGCGAACGAGCCTCGGCTACTGCCCTGCGAGCGCTTCAGCTCAGCCTCGTAGTCCTTGCGCTCCAGCGTTGCTCCCAATCCTCCTTGGTTGGGGTTCACAACCTTATCGATGATGCCATAGGTGATGGCCTCCTCGGGTGTGAAGTACCGCACGCGGCTGATGTCCTTCTGCAGCTCCTCCTGCGTCTTGCCAGTGCACTCGGCCAGGAACTCGAGGTGGGTGGTCGTGTTGTCGTACAGCTCGTTCGCCTGGATCATGAGATTGGTGGCTGTGTCCACCTTCCGGTTCAGCCGAGGAGGGTGCAGCGCGATGCTGCTGTTCGGCAGCGCATACCGCTTGCCCTTGGCTCCACTGGCGAGCAGCATTGCGGCGTTGCCATGCGCTTTGCCGATGCACACCGTCTGGATTTCTGGCCGGATGTAGCGCATGGTGTCCATGATCGCGTACGCCTCCGTCTCAAAGCCCACGGACTCGCCGTTCGGGTTCTGGCTCCCCGTGCTGTTGATGTAGAAGTACACCGGCTTCTCGGGGTTGTCGCTGCCCAGGTAGAGCAGCTCAGCCACAATGAGCTCTGTCACAGCAGGCACCAGAGGCATGCCTAGGTAGCAAATGCGCGCGTTCAGCAGCAGAGACGGCAAATCTGGCGGCGCCTGGCCGGGCCCGCCGCCGCCGCCGCCAGCAGCCATGGTGGTCACCATGCGGCTGGGTGGACTACTCATGCTCGGCACCTCCCGTGAATACGCAGCCCGCGCGCTGACAGCAGCCTGGCCAGTCCGAGTGAAGTGTTCATGTCAGCACCCTGGAGACTGTGCGTGCTCACTCTAAAAGCGCGCAAACAGGAGGTTGCCCCACACACCTCGGACAGCACAACCCGGCGAGCGACCTCCTCTCCAGTCAAGCCCAGCGCCTCCATCTGGAAGCTCGTGAGGCCGTACAGCGCTGACGGAGGCAGGACGACACTGCTGCCCTGCTGCGCGGGCTGCACAGCGTCGTCTTCGTCACGGAAGCCCAACCCTAGCGTCGCGCTTGGGCGGAGCGCTCCACAGCGGCTGCGGCGGACGAGCGGGCGTGCAGGTGTCATTGCGCACGTCGAGTTGCGAGACAAGGATGTGCGCAGGAAGGAACGAGTCGCGCGTGCACAGCTTGTTTGGGCACGCACCGAGAGGCGCTGGTCGAGGCACCACACGGCTGTCCTCGCGCCCAGCGTCGAGTCGCGGCTGCTGTTGTCGCTGGTGCGACGCATGGCGCTGCGAGTGCGTCCATGCCGGCAGCCCCTGTGCGGTGGAAAACGTCTCGGGCGAGGGCACACACATGTACATGCATACACGTGGCACTCGAACGCGACGGGACCGGAAGGCAACGACTCGATTGTTGGCGTCTTCTTCTATTGAACAGGAAAGAGCGCAGCCCTCTGGAAAAGTGCCGCACATCCCGGCCCAGCGATTTCAGAGCAGTGCGTGAGCAAACATTCTGTAGAGCAAGCTCAGCTGGCTCAGCATGTCTGCGTCCAGCAGCCGTGCAGCGCTGGCACTATGCGGCGCGCTCACAGCTAGACGTGCCACAGCGGGCAGTGGAGCCACAAACGACTTGGCCCGCGCCCATGCTCGCTCTCGCGTCACGCCACCCTGCAACAGCGCCTGTGGCATAGCGGCCGCCGCGGTGGAGATGCCCGCTTGGGCAACCAGCTCGGTATAGATGAGTGCGCACGCAACGGCCTTGACTGCTCGCTTCCTGGTCGCCACCAACCACGACCGCTTGCTCTCCAACGCGCGGGCAGCATCCGCAGCTACTGATGCCGCAAGTGCAGATGCGGCGGCGGCAGCCTCCTCAGCGGCGTGGGCCGCGCCGTGAGCAGCATGGCTTGCGCGCGCGGCGGCAGCAGCAGCGTACTCTTGGCCAGCGCGCCATGCCCTTGACGGTGACGGCGGCGCGTATGACGATGCCACGCTCCGTGCCGGTGCCTGGACATCACTTGCTGCCTGCCGCTGGCTGTCGATCCACGCCTGTGTGTTGCGGGCACCCATGTGGTACAGCTCCCGCAGCCTCGCCGGCTCTGGCGGGTAGAACGCCCACATGGGCGGCACCGGCACATCAGGCTTGATGGCTGCGCGGGACATGAAGAAGGGGCAGGCAACGACATCAACTTTGGGTGCTCCTGGCTGGGCTGCGGCATCAGTGCCCCATCCCTCGTGGACTTTGTTGAAGCTGCCGCTCCGTCTCCATCCGCGCAGGATCTGGAGGTCGGAGAGGCCGCCGTCAAGGACAAGGCCGGAGCCAGGCACCCACATGGGCAAGCCTGCCAGGGGCACGATGCAGCTGGTGGCCAGCAGGTGCGTGCGCATCACCTCGTAGCTGCTGAAATCCGTGACACGCTTGTTACGCAGGCTGGGCAGCTGCGTGACGGACACCTCAAGGTTGCCGTGCAGCCGGGACGGCGTGTCTTCGTTCGCGAAGCGCTGGATCGCCCCGTCCACATACTTGCGCAGACGGAACGCGCCGCCAGGCGTTGCGCGCGCCTCGGTGGCGCATTCACACACGTACTCCACCATCTTGTCTAGGTCAACGTCAAAGAAGAGGGTGCAGCCCGCGACTGGGAAAACACAGAGTAGGCACACGGGCATCTAAAGTCAGAATATACGCGCGGGCTGTGTATAACGGCGTGCTGACATGACAGCCGTGCGCGTGTGCACCCCACGCGATGCCAGGCCAGCGTTGCGTGGCGACCGTTGCAGCGCAAGGCTTCGATACGACAAACACGCACTTGCGCCACCGGAGGAAGCAATCAGGTACGCGTCCTTCTGGTATCCCGCGGCTTTGAGCGCTTTCACGACGCCCAGGTAGTACACGAACAGCCTGCGCGTGGCAGCGGGAGTGAGACCAGGGTGGGCGTGCCGCGGCGAACCGCGAGGGAGCGGCTCTAGGGCGCAGCGTGCAGCCGAGGGCGTCATAAAACCCGCGCAGCCGCGCGCGCGACTCGCGGAGCGTGGTGGAGTACCGACGCCGAGTCCGCTCCAAGCGTGCCGGCGCGTGTGCGACACCAGGTGCGCTTCCCCGACGAGCAAGGCCGAGGCAAGGCCCGCGCGCCGTTCGTGTGCCCGAGGCCTCAACACGTGCTTTTGCGCAGCTCCTGTGCCCCAGTTGGATTTAAAGGAGCGTACCAGCCACTACACCCGAACGCAAACACGCGCTTCCCCTCGGGCCCGTGTACAGAGGGCCGCGGCGTCCGCAACGAAGAGCTGGCGTCGGGTGCGCTGTCCCCTTCGTCGCAGCAGTCAGTGTCGTAGTCGGCCTCGCACGCGGTCTCGCACACATCCTCGACAACAGGCTCCATGGCTCTTGCACGAGACGGCACGGCGCCTGCGACGAGTTGGCAGTGTGCATGCACTAGCCGTAAGGTACCCCAAAACTACCGTCAGTCGGCAGAACGCCCCGGACCGCCGCTGGACTGCTCCATGCATGGACGACGTCCAGAGCGCGATTGTGGAAGTGGTGGCTGAGATCAGGCAGCTGGGCGTGAAGCTGGAAAAGGTGGAGGCGGATGTGGAGACAGCTCTTTCACGAGGAGACAAGGACGAGGT